>OIYG01000534.1_pt1 | contig 36364 bp, 36 predicted proteins | sample 1587861 | NCBI WGS metagenome assembly OIYG01 (sample SAMN03283272) | human gut metagenome | biome: human-associated habitat; material: feces | host: Homo sapiens | place: Peru | collected 2012 | reverse complement strand
TCTCAGACTGTTTAAGGAGACTGCCGCTTATCTGATAGAGTTTGATGTTTCTCAAACCATTACCGGAAACAGAGAGTTGATGACTTTCGAGACGGACATCAATGAAAGGAAGTGCATTTACAGAGGCTCCGATTCCTGTAGGTGTATCCTGGGAAAGGATACTGACGATAGTTAGTGAAAGGGCTATCGAAGGGAAAAAAGATATGATACTATGAATAACTTTCATGATGATTGTAAGTTGATAATTATTAAAATCTAATAGTTTTATTTCTTAGTCATGCTGCAAAGATAGTATATTTTTAGGAAATATGTATCGTAGCATCAAAATATTTTGGTTAGGAGAGATTATTTATCCACGGACAATCTCCTGAAGCTTATCATACTCCGAGCGTGAATTTTCTACGGTTGTGATACGAAAGCGGTGAAAAGGCTTTCAATGTGTACTTACCAGAATTTGGCCAAGCCATAATGGTTGAATTCGCGAATACTGTGAGTCAACGTGTATTATCAATAAAGCATAAAGTGGTCAACTATTTTTTTTATAGTTTCTATCAGAATAATGCAATAGGCTTCAACTGCTTACGAAGCTGCTTTCATTGCTCTACGAAATAGGCTTCATTGACTATCGAAGCCGCTTTCGTATTTCGAGGCTTTTCTATTCAAGTTTATGCTTTAGTAACGACAAGTTTTCAATAGGGGCGCTGAGTAGTTACATAAAAGTTTAAGTCCGACAAAACTTTCTGTCAAACTATAAAGCATAAAATAGAGCGATTAAATTGATTATTCTCTCAAACAGGCAATGCTAATGAATTAAAGAATATGGAATTTAGCTTTGCCTGTTTGGGTTTCATTTAATACTTTTCAATATTTCGCTTTTTATATTTTCAAATACTTACTTTCACTATAAGACTTACTCTAAAAAATATTTCTATAGGACTTCTTATATAAAACTTGCTTATTTTGTAAACTACCTTTAAATACAACTTATTATAGAACTACTTCAAAAAACTTGTTTCTTCTACAAACCTTCTTTTAAGAACTTCATCTATAAGATTTCTTTTAGAGCTTCATCTGTAAGACCTCTTTTATAAGACCTGCAGTTCCTGTAAACCAATATCTTAATCTAAAGTATGTCTGTCGATAAAATCAACTACAATATTCTTATATGTTTCAGAGATAGGAATACCAATTTCTCCATAATAGAGTTTCGTTTTGTCAGTATAATCAAACAAATCAAAATTTGCAATATATGAGCGGTGAATTCTCTTGAATTTTCTCTTTGGCAGATGGTCTTCCAGTTGGCGCAAATTCATCAAAGTAATGATGTTTCTTTTATTTTTCATGTGGAATTTCACATAATCCTTCACACCTTCCACAAAAAGAATATCATCAAAATTGACCCGGATAGCTTTATAATCACTCTTCACGAACATATAGCCATCTCTCCTTATCGGGTCTGCTTCATCCACATCTCTCATGTAATTTCTTACTCTCTCAACACAAGCCTGAAAATTCTGGTAATTTACCGGTTTGAGAAGATAGTCGAAACCGCCAGACTTATAACCATCTATCGCATATTCACTAAATGCAGTAACAAAAACGATACGAGTCTTCTTGGGTAGCAATTTCGCAAGTTCCAAACCACTCAACTGCTGCATACGAATGCCCATGAAAAGCAAATCTATAGAATGTTCTCTAAAGCCTTTCATTGCCTCAACTGCATTCGTATAGCCACCTATTAAATTCAAATAGGGGACTTTAGCAACATGGCCCTTTAGAATTTCTACCGATTCTATATTGTCATCTACTATTGCGCAATTAATTTTCATAATAGTAATCTTTAAATAGTTAAATCTCTAAGTTATTAAATGTGAGCTAATAAAAAGCCTCCACTTGTTATTAAAAAATAACGTAGTGGAGGCTATAATATTGTCTTTTTGGCTACAAAAAATCTCTTAAAAAACTTTTATTGCCTGTTTTTTATTCATAACGAATGGCTTCTATCGGATCGAGCCTTGCCGCTTTTTTAGCAGGATACCATCCAAAGAATACGCCAGTAAACGTACATACTGCAAAGCTCATGATAATACTCCATGGCTCTATCTGCGTGGCTACGTGGGCAAACTGTTGCAAGGAAACCGAAATACTCACACCCAGTATAACGCCGATTATACCACCAGTAACGCTCAGCAGAATAGCCTCGATAAGGAATTGGTTGAGGATGTCTATTCCTCTGGCTCCAACACTCATTCTCAAACCAATCTCTCGGGTTCGTTCTGTGACGCTCACATACATAATATTCATGATTCCAATGCCACCCACAATCAGAGAAATACCAGCAACACTACCGAGCAAAATCGTAATAGTTGACATCGTGGAATTCATCATACTTGAGATTTCTTCCTGAGAACGGATATTGAAATCATCATCATCTGCTTCAGTAGTATCAGTAGCGTCCTTCAACTTATGCGTTCTTCGGAGAATCTGGGTTATCTGATCCTGAGCCGGTTCTGAAGCTTCTTCTGTAATGGCAGAACATACGATTTCACTCAGATAAGTCTGCGCCAGAATACGTTTCATGACCGTAGTATAGGGAGCCAAGACAAGGTCGTCCTGGTCCATACCCATACTGTTATAACCCTTTTTCTTAAGTACACCAATCACACGGAAAGGAATACTGTTGAAACGGACAACCCTTCCTACAGGATCACTTCCATCCGGGAAAAGATAATCTACAACCGTCTGTCCTAAAACACAAACTTTAGCAGCAGTCTTGATGTCTGAATCAGTAAACATTTCTCCATCAGCTATCTTCAACTGTCTGATAGTCAGATAGTCCTGATTCACACCATAAATACTACTCTGGGTATTATTATTACCATTGATCCATTGACCGTTACTGCTCACAGAAGGTGAAATGGCCGAAATATAGTTACACTCATCCTTGATAGCTTCATAGTCGGTTTGCTTAAGAGTCTCCATGGAAGAAGCATCTTGGCGAACACCGCCTCGCATATCGGCTCCCGGATGAATCATAATCATATTGGAGCCCATCTCTGCAATATTGGCCTTGATGCTGGCTTTACTTCCCTGACCAATGGCAAGCATGGTAATGACAGCGGCAATACCGATAATGATACCTAATGCCGTGAGGAAAGAACGCATCTTGTTGGCCGCAATGGCACGGATTGCTATTTTAAAAAGATTCTGATAATTCATTTTCTTATTTTTATAGGAATATCAAAGAAATAAGATTCTAATCTACTCATCAGTATTCTGAGGCAATGCAGCCAATCCCTCCTTAGCTGAAAGGATATGCTGATTGTATTCGTCACTGATAATATGACCGTCACGCAACTCTATATTCCTACTGGAATAATTGGCAATATCCGGATTATGAGTCACAAATATAATGGTTCTGCCTTCTGCATAAAGTTTCTGAAACAAGACCAGAATCTCAAAACTGGTTCTCGTATCCAAATTACCTGTAGCCTCATCAGCGAGAATCACCGCAGGATCATTGACCAGGGCTCTGGCAATAGCAACACGCTGCATCTGTCCACCAGACATCTGGTTGCTCTTGTGATAAAGTCGTTCGCCAAGACCTACGGCCTTCAATGCTTCAATCGCTCTATTCTTTCGCTCTTCAGGACCAATATTAGGATTATACATCAGAGGAAGTTCTACATTCTCTACACTTGTCGTCTTAGGCAGCAGGTTGTAGTTTTGGAATATAAAACCAATCTTACGGTTTCTAAGAATAGCACGATCATTTCTTGACATCGTTCTCACGCTGACTCCATCAAGATAATATTCACCACTGGATGGAGTATCGAGACAACCGAGCTGGTTGAGTAGGGTAGATTTACCTGAACCAGATTTACCCATGATAGTAACAAACTCTCCCTCATAGATCTTGAAGCTAACACCTTTCAAGGCATGAACCACCTCATCTCCAACTAAGAAATTGCGCTTCACATGATCCAGTTCAATGACGACCTTTTTACCTTCTTGCTGTCCTATTTGTTTGCCTTCTTGGCTATTGCTTGAAATTTCTGTCATCTCTTGAAAATTGTTTCTGCTGAGAGTCCCGTTATCAGGGAACTCTCAACTTGGGTTATTTTTTCTTTCCTCTTGGACCAGGTCCGCTAATCAATCCCTGACTTTGCTGCTGACTATCTTCTTCGTCTTCAGAAGCATCAACAACAATTTCTGTAACAACGCTTTGACCTGCCTTTATACCGCTAATAATCTGAGTATGCATAGCATCACTCTGCCCGATATTTACTGAATGGGCAGTCAGCGTATTACCATTTAGCGTCCATACCTTATTCTTACCTTTGCAATCTACTATCTTCATATCTTTACCCACCGTCTCTTTAGTTGGAGTAAAGCGCAAGGCCTTATTGGCAACACTTAAAATATTAGCTTGCTCCTTCGTAAAAATGGTAACATTGGCAGTAAGTCCTGGTTTCAATTTCAGATCCGCATTAGGAGCGCTAATTACCACTTCATAAGTTACCACATTATTAGTAGTGGTAGCTTCCAATCTCACCTGCTTAACAACTCCCTGAAAAGTATCATCAGGATAAGCATCTACCGTAAAGTTAACTCTATTGCCAACAGCTACACCGCCGATATCAGCCTCATCAACATTTGCAATAACCTGCATATTCTTCAAGTCTTTAGCAATAGTGAAAAGTTCTGGTGTATTGAAGCTGGCTGCTACAGTTTGTCCTTCTTCCACACTTTTAGAAATCACAGTTCCATCGATAGGAGAGGTGATTGTAGCATAACCTAAATTAGTTTGCGCTTTCTGCACATTTTCACGAGAAGAAGCTACCTGCTCCTTAGCCTGTCTGTAAGCTAAAAGGGCATTTTCATATTCATCAGCACTTACAAGACCTTTCTTATATAATGTCTGATAGCGCTTCATATTGGCACTCTGATAACTGAGATTACTCTCTGTACTTGCTAAATTAGCCTTCGCCGTATTCAGTTCGCTGATCAGGTTGGTCTTGTCAAGTTCAGCAATAACCTGACCCTTTTTAACTACAGAATTGTAATCCACATAAAGTTTATTCACAATACCACTCACCTGAGTACCAACAGTAACACTGGTAACAGCCTCTATAGTTCCTGTAGCTGTAATACTGTTCTGCAGTGTATGAGTGGCAACTTTCTCTTGCTTGAAATTAATCTGTTCTTCCTTTTTGCCCCCTGAAAGCAACCAAACAGCAACTGCTATGACAACCACAAGAATCATGGCAACCCATACCTTACTAAAGATTTTCTTTTTCATATCTCTCTGTATTCTTTTAAATTTATTATTTCATCATACCTATTTTATACTGGTCCTATAGTGCGATTATTCTACCTTTCCGTTTTTATAAAACTTCAACATACCTAAATTGAGGATTGTCAAGTACTTAGCCTGCAATTCATTCTGTTGAGCTTTAAGAAGATTATCCTTACCCGTACGAAGTTCAACGATATTTTTCAAGCCCAATTTGAATTGCTCATTCAAGAGTTCAAAAGAGGTCTTGGCACTTTCGGTAGAAACTTTTGCAGACTTGAATTGGCTCTGATTTGTATTCGCCTGCAACCAATAGTTTTCAATAGTAGAGTAGAGCTTAGTCTGCTCATTCTTCAAATCCAACATACTACTTTGTTTCTGAAGATTAGCTTTGTTGATAGCAGTTTTGGTTGCACGATTATCATAGATAGGAATGCTGATGGAAACACCACCACCCAAACTGAAATTCTGCTTGATTTGTGTTCCCCAACCAGCCTTGTTCATAGAAGTAGAACTTGTGGAAACTCCTGCATTAGCACTAATCGTTGGCATTTTACCCGCTTTAGCAATATCAATATTCAAGTTACTCTGATCTATCATATTTTGATAGCTTTTGATTTCTGGACGATTGTCAAGAGCAGAAGCATAAACGCTATTAAGAGCAGGGATTGCAGCAAGAGCCTGTGAATCTGTGGTAGAAGGAATCACAATATCAAAAGCCTCATCGTTTGTAATTTGCAACAATTCCTTGAGTTGTCTTTTGTAATTCTTCACATTACTCTCAGCAGCAACAATATTATATTCATCCTGTGCTCTCTGAGCAGTAAGCTGAGCCAAATCAGCCTGACTCATCTTACCATTCTTAACAAATTCCTTACCACGGTTTTCATTTTCCAGACTTGACTTATAGCTTTCCTGATTTACCTTTATCGCCTCCGTAGAATAGCAGATCTGAATGTATAATGTTGCAATTTGTTCTTGAAGGTTTTGAGCCTGAGTAGCTGAATCCAAAGCTGCAGCCTCATAAGTCAACTTATTCAGTTTTACCTGATTACGATTTTTATTACCATTCCAAATTACATAGTTACCCATTACAGAATAAGAACCATTGTAATAAACCTTATCAACAGAAGATTTGGTGAAACCCTCTCCACTGATTCCGCTTGTTACCCACGGAGTATAACTTACATTCTGATTAGACGAAGCAGACAAAGAGGGCAACAAAGCAGCCTTAGACTGCAAATAATCCTCATTTGCACTTGCTTTTTTAATTTGAGTCTTTTGCAAACTTATATTATTCTCCAATGCATAATTGATACATTCTTTAAGAGTCCATTGTTTTGCATAAATCCCAGAAGGAATGGCGGCTAAGATAGCACCAATCAAAACTTTACCAAATCTTTTGTTCATATCTTAATCATTTATATTATTATCACTCTGAGTATAATCCGATTTATTTTATCATTTAAATCTAACTACAGATTTCATAATCTAAATCAAATTACAGTTTTTCTCTATTTACGTTTGGTTAGACGAAGTGTAGTAGAAATAAGTTTATTTGCCTAAAGTCATTTTAACAATCATTTTAAGACTCAAATGAAAAAACAAAAAGATGTTATCGAGCTAAAAACAAAAAAAAGAGAAATATTACAAGCAAATAATGCCTTATAATATTTCTCTAACTAAAGTTTGATAACTTGCTGTATTACAAATTATTGCTTCTTTTCTTTTTCTTTAATATATCCATGTCTGTAAGCATAGAGCAATTCCTCCAAATCCTCAATTTGCTTACGAAGTTCCACACCTATATCAGTATCAGCCACAAGCATTCTTCTATTAGACATTTCTACTATCTGGGTGGTACTTTTAATGTCCGTACCTCTTTGGATAGCATCTTCTGCGCTTGTAAAAGGTTCATGCTGAACAAGCTGGAAACCTCTGGAGTGATAGACTAACGTATAACCGGCTATACCCGTCTCATTATGATAAGCCTTAGAGAATCCACCGTCAATAACCATCAGTTTTCCGTTAGCTTTGATAGGATTTTCCCCCTTCAGAGTTCTTACAGGCACGTGCCCGTTGATGATATGTCTATTTGAACCAACCACACCGAATGCATCAAGAATATGATCTATTACTTCTTCATTATCACGAAGCTTGAAATAATATCCCTTTTCTTCAACATGGGTCTCCTTATCTGCAATAAAATATCGCTCAAATGTAGCCATTTTACTCTTGTCAAAGAGTGGACTGTCTGGACCACACCACAGATACAAGAAATAGTCAATCGCATAGTCACGCTCCTCTGGCGCAGAATCCTGCTGGAAAGCAGTACGAATCTGCATACCTGTATGGTACATTAAGGCTCTACCGCTATATTTCTTTCCAGGATAAATTTCCACTTCCTTCAAAGAACCATCTTCATTCAGCGGACAAGATGCATGGAACAACAGATTATTATTATAAATTCCATACATGCAACCATGTTGCAACATCACTCTGATGTGCTTATGCAACTTCTCGCAAACAGAGAACGAATGATGCAACTTCCCAATGAGCACCTTTTCTTCAGGTGATAATTCAGATGGGGCAGCAGGATTGATTGTAGGGAAGGAGCAAGAACTCATCTTATATGTTTTCCCTTGAAGATCAATCGTTCCATTCTGATAATCAACATGTTCGAAGAGACATCTGTCATTCATCTTCCATTCAGGATGCTTGGCAATAATCTGACTCTCCACCTTGAACTGAATAACCGCAATGGCCTTATGCATCTGGGCCGTTAATCGCAAAGTTTTTTCATCTAACTGAGAAGCACCACCACTTGTTTTAGGAATAAACTCCGTACATGGATCATTCTTGTAAGTCTCCATGGCAAACGTAGCCAAAGGAACAAGATTGATTCCATATCCTTCCTCAAGAGTTGGTAAATTACCATATCTTAAACTCAATCTGATAACATTACAGATACAAGCATCATTACCTGCCGCAGCACCCATCCAAAGAATGTCGTGATTACCCCATTGCATGTCCCAACTATGATATTTTCTCATCGTGTCCATGATGATATGGGCACCAGGACCTCTATCGAAAATATCTCCCAATATATGAAGCGAATCGATAGCCAAACGCTGGATTACATTGGCAATGGCGATGATGAAATCATCCGCTCTACCTGTAGAAATGATCGTATCGACAATTACATTCACATAAGCAGTTTTATCATGATCTTCCGTATGCTCATGTAGAAGTTCCTGAATGATATATGAAAAATCAGCAGGAAGCGACTTTCTTACTTTTGAACGAGTATATTTGCTGGAAACATCACGGCATACTGCAACCAATTGATGAAGCGTAATATGATACCAGTCATCAATATCCGTCTCATTATGCTTTACCAGTTCAAGTTTCTGTTCTGGATAGTAAATAAGCGTACACAGTTCTCTTTTCTCTGATTCCCTCAGTGTGTTGCCAAACAGTTCATTTACCTTTCGCTTAATGTTTCCAGATGCATTCTTCAATACGTGAATAAATGCTTCATACTCACCATGGATATCAGCCAGAAAATGTTCCGTACCCTTAGGCAAATTAAGAATTGCCTGCAAATTGATAATCTCCGTACTCGCCTCCGCAACCGTAGGAAACGATTGCGAAAGAAGTTGGAGATACCTCATGTCTTCTTCGATATTGTAATGCTTCATACGTTGACAATTTGTTAATTCTTATTGATAATATATTTACAATCAGAAAACTAAAACCTATTGATTCCCAACTTATTCCAATGGGAAGAGGCCAAACAGTTCTGCATCTATCTGATCCGTAATCTGTCTGAAATCCTCAGGGTTCTCCTCGAAATTAAGATGGTCACCATCTATAATAATCAATTTACCCTTATAGTTTTTGATCCAATTCTCATATCTGTTATTCAATCCCTGAAGATAATCTATGCGAATACTTTTTTCAAAGTTTCTACCACGACGCTCGATATGGCTCACCAGAGTAGGGATGCTACTTCTGATGTAAATCATGAGATCAGGAAGTTTTACCAGACTGATCATAAGATCAAAGAGGTCGGTATAGTTTTCAAAATCCCTGTCACTCATCATACCGATATCATGAAGATTTGGAGCGAAAATCTTCGCATCTTCAAAGATAGTTCTATCCTGAATAATCGTATCATCACACTTGGAGATTTCTACTACATCATGAAATCTCTTATTCAAGAAATAGATCTGCAGGTTGAAAGACCATCTTTCCATATCCTTGTAATAATCAGCCAGATAGGGATTATTATCAACAGGTTCGAAATTAGGTTTCCAACCATATCTTTTGCTCAGTAATTTCGTGAGCGTCGTTTTACCACTACCGATATTGCCCGCAATTGCTATATGCATTTTCTTTACGTTTAAATTGTTTACTAATCTTTTTCGTTTACTCGTGAAGAGAAAAGACCAAAGAGTTCTGCGTCTATCTTATCAATGATGCCTCCAAACTCTTTAGGATTATGCTCAAAATCCATATTGTCAACGTCAATCACGAGCACCTTTCCTTTGTATTTATTCCATATAAAATCTTCGTAGAGAGCATTGATCCCCTGAAGATAATCAAGTGGAATTTTCTGTTCACATTCCCGTCCTCTTTTCTGGATATTTTTGACGAGATGCGGTACAGAAGAACGAAGATAAATCATCAATTCCGGTTGCTCTACAACAGACATCATTGAATCAAACAATCCCATATAAGTATCAAAGTCACGCTCGTCCATATAACCCATTTTTCTATTGTTAGCCACAAAGACATACACGCCCTCGAAGATACTGCGGTCTTGAATGATAGTCTCGTTACTTTGTTGTATTTCCAACAGATTTTTGAAGCGCTGCTTCAAATAGAAGATTTCCATATTGAGCACCCATCTGGGAATATCTTTATAATAATCATCCAGGTAAGGGTTTTTCTCAACGGGTTCAAGAAATTTCTTCCATCCGTAATGCTTTGATAACATTTGAGTAAGCGTTGTTTTACCACTTCCAATATTACCTGCTACTGCTATATACATACTTTATTTAAGTTTAGATGAGATGAAATCCATTTTTATGAAGAAAGAATCATCATATATTAAGAATGGTCATCTCAAGTGAATTTTTCTCTGAATTGTTCCTCTGTGATAATGGAAATGCCCAGTTGATGGGCCTTCTTGTTTTTAGAACTTTGAGACTCTGCATCATTATTTATAAGGTATGTTGTGCTTTTACTCACACTACCAGTTACCTTACCACCTTGACTTTCTATATAAGCCTTCAGTTCGTTTCGGTTTTTATAATGATACACATCGCCTGTTATCACAAAAGTCTGACCTGCACATTTCGTACCCACTTCCGCAACTTCTACCTCTTTGACATCAAGTTCCTTCAGTAGGTTTGAAACCTTAAGATAGTTTTTATCATCTTTGAACCAGTTTACGAACCTGGCACTTTTTTCAGGTCCAATACCATCTATACTTGCAAATACATCATCAAAAAGCGAAGTCTTAGCAGTTTCCATCAATTCCTTAAAAGTATATTTACTTAAAAGACGTTTGGCAACATCAAACCCGCATAGAGGAATACTCAGAGCATACAGCAGATGCCTGCTGTCAGTATTTCGACTTTTTTCGATACTTTCCAACAACTTACTGACCGATTTCTTGCCAAATCCATCCAGACTCGTAATCTGGTAGGCAAAATCTTTCAAGTGATAGAAATCAGCATAATCCCTGATCCATCCATGATTGATAAAAGTGGAAACCGTTTGTTCTGAAATTCCGTCTATATTGATTCCATCTTTGCTTACAAAGCGGGCAAACTTCTTCAACTGTTTAGCAGTACAGTCAGCATTGCTGCAATGTAATTTCTTAGTCCCCGATTCACTCAAAACCACATGAGCCTCAGCACCACAAACTGGACATTTATCAGGAATATTCAGAACGCCAACTTTTTCAGTTATTTTGATGACTTTAGGAATAATCTTATTGGCCTTGATTACCTGTAATTTCGTACCCGCATCTCCAATACCCAAGCGTTCACATTCGCTGATATTACAGAGCGAAGCACGCTGAACGGTAGTGCCTTCCAACTCTACTGGTTGAAAAACTGCAACAGGAGAAATCGTACTGGCAGCACATGACCATTCTATATGATCCAAAACCGTCTCTGCATATTCATCCTGCCATTTGAAAGCATAACCGGCTCTTGTCGCATGATGGCCAGTAACAGAACCAGTAGAAGCATACTGGGTATCATCATAAGTAATAACCAGTCCATCCACCGGAAATGGTTGCTTCTTATGGGTAACTTTCTGGGTAAACTCATCAATTTTCTCCTGAATATTCACAGAGGTAGGATTTTCTATGAATCGATGTTCCACCGTCTGAAAACCAAGCTTTTCTAAATAATCCATTCTTTGCCCCCATGATAGAATTTCCTGATCGGAATATACTAAAGTGAAAGGAATCCACTGGATATGGCGGAGTTTAACTTCATCCACATCCTTAAGCGTCAGAGATCCAGACGCAAGATTACGCGGATTGGCATAATCACTTTCTGTCTCTAAAAGAAAATTATTGAAATCCTCATAGGAAATTACAGCCTCTCCACGGATTACCAAATGCCCTTTTTCAGAAATCTTAGGCAATACTCCCTTGATGGCAGGGGCAAGATGAGTAATATTTGTACCAATATGCCCATCACCACGAGTTACGATTTTGGTAAGTTTCCCATCATCATAAGTAGCAACTAACGTAAGTCCATCAAGTTTCCATGAAATCCAAATCGGTTTGTTACTGGCCCATTTTTCAAGGTCAGCAACACTTTTGGTTTTGGCAAGTGATAAGGCAGGAAATTCATGAGGTTCTTTCTTGCCGGAAATAGAATCCTCAGAAACTTTATTTGTTGGAGAATCTGGTAAAACTATTCCAGTTTCATCTTCCAACAATTTCAGCTGGTCAAACTTGGAATCCCACTCATAGTCGGACATCAGTTCAGCCTCACCATTATAATATGCTTGAGAAGCCTTGTTGAGTTGTTCAACAAGCTGCTTCATCATAGTCGTTTTTTCTTCTTTCATAATTGTTTCTTTCATACTTGGATAAAGTAAGCTGGACGATATGAAATCTTGCCTTTCAAAAGCCTGCTACAACATATCTAATGCAAAGATACTGCAAATAATTCTAAATGCCAAAAAAAGAAACAATATTTTGGAAATACGACATTAAAATCTCTTAATAGATATTTTCTTCTTTTTCATTCAGCGTAACATATTCAAATGCAATTCGCTTGCCACGGGTACCATAATCGACAGTTCCGCAATAGCAGAATCCCATCAATGATAGAAGTTTCACCATTTTCAGGTTTTTGATATGGGTATCAACCTTGATACTTGGAATGCATTCTACTTCACAAAGTCCTTTTACCTTTTTAATAAATACCTGAGCAAAACCTTCTCTTTGGAGTTCGGGTAAAGTTGCCAAACGATGAATGGCATAATAATTACCAAATGTCTTCCAAGTACCCTGGATACTATTATATTTTTCTTCCCCGTTAAGTATGACAGCTCCATAAACTGCAATCTTTTTATCAATAGTAAGTACTTGCGCTACTCCGTTATTGATATCAGCCAAGATATCAGATTCAGAAGGATAGCCACCAGTCCATTGATGTAGTCCTGATTCTACCATCTGCTGTCGTGCCTGATTTATTAAATCCATACACTCCTCAAAATCTTTTAGCGTGGCTGCCCTGAAATCTATATCGAAATGTTTTTTGTCCATCTTCTGTATTTTTACGGATATGACTTTATTGTATTTTCGTTGCAAAATTAACAAAAAAAAACGAATTAGAATAGGAAATGAAGAAAAAATAGCTATAAAGCTGCATTTTTCATCAGTTTTGATGCTTATTTGGCCATTAGTGTTGCCATTATCACTTATTGTCTCGTGGCTATTGTGCACCATGATATGCAATTGAAACGCTCGACATATGAAGTTTTGCAGATTCTAAGCATTTCATTGACGGACAAAACCCACCTGAGAGATCTATTTGATAAGACTATTTTCAACGATGTCAAAGAACTCGATTATCCCCTTTTTAAGGGACTATTTGATTAATTAACGTGTCCAATTTTTATTGGACACTAATGATAAGTTGTTAGAAAAGATAGTATATGTTTTTGAGTTAGTTAGTATCTCCGCTTGCATAGCAGCTGATATGCGCTTGCACAACAGGTGATGTGCATGCGTAGGTCAACTGTTATGCGCCAACTGTAATTTAGACTTATGACGCCTCCTCTTTGTCATTTGGTACATACAGAATGGCATTTCATACAAGGTAGGTTTAGATATTTGGCTGATAGAAATAATCTTCTTACTTTTGCGCTCATAATCGGGAAGCGATAGAAGAGAATGATTCGTGGAACGAGGAAAATGAAGTATAACCCTTTTAATATATAATAAGGTATGAAGAAGATTATGATTTCGTTGATGATGGTAGTAGCTGCCACTACAACCAGTTTTGCAAAGGGTAACAACACCGATGTAGCAAATGCCGTAAAGAGCGTAGCCGAGCAGGTAAAGCAGGCTCCATCCGGCACAGTGTATGGTGTGGTTGAGAACACCAAGCACCACATTGTTGTGAATACTCCGTTTGGAAAGTACACCATCGAGAAGAAGGATGGCGGCGTCTGCTTTATGGGAATGTCGGCAAAGCTGGTGAGTGCCAAGAATGGCGTGTATCAGGTGAAGTCATCGCTCGGTAATTTCTCGGTGAATACAAGGAAGGGGACAATAACTAAGAGATAATCGTAACAGGTTGTTTACCTTTTCGTAAGGGATGGTATATAGGTATAGGGCATTGAATTGTAGCCATGGAATAGAAATGTGGAAGTGTTTTTCTCTCGGCAATGGCAGCGTTCAATGCCTTTTTGGTCCTTCGGGATAAAAAATATTGCTAAAAGTTTGGCAGTATCAGGAATATTGCTTACTTTTGTGGTCAGAGTTGGAGCAGACGGAAAAGAACGGCTGCGATGAAGACTCAAATGAATGAGCGTATTGAACGTTAGTCTTGAAATAGAAATGTGGAAATTTCAAAATTCAACTATGACGAACTGCAATACGGCTCACGCTATGGGATTATTGTATCCTTTTCTCTATAGGGGGAAGGTATCGATATACCTTTTGGCGTGGGCTATTGTTAGTTGCTAGTTGAAAGGTCTTTCCACAACCTCTATTTCGGCGACCGAACAATAGTCCCACGCTTTTTCATTGAGAACTTAATGACTGATAGCTACTTCTGGGAACAGTCAGCGAAGTAAATGATAAATATGGAAAGTCAATTCATTGTATTCAATACAAAGACGGAACTCTTAAGATTAGATGTTTCCAAAATTGTTTATTTCGAAGGAGATGGCAATTATACACAGATTGTTACTATAAACAAGCTGAAGGCTGTTGTTTGTCTAAATTTATCTCAGATGGAGAAGTATTTGGCTGAGCATCTTGTAGATTGCAAGAGTATTTTTATGCGAGTGGGTAAGCGTTTTATCATCAACACTGGCTATATCTATCAGGTCAATACACAAAAGCAACAATTGATATTATCTGATTATGAGCATTTTGCTTTTGCTCTGGGTATTTCTAAGGAAGCCTTGAAGCAAATGAAGGATTTACTCATAACTAAAAAATAAACTAATCAAGCAAAGAATTTTATGGAATTAATCATTGGCCGTGATGCTAGTACATCTCAATTGAGAATAACGATGGGACAACAATCTAAGACTTTTGGGGTTGCTGGAAGTGTTCCTATGACAGTGAGCCGTCAACACTGTAGTTTGACCATTAATCCTGATGGTTCTTATAGAATTACGAATCTAAAAACTCAGAACGTTACTTTTGTCAATGGAGTGGAAGTGATGGCAAAGACTATCATAGAAAAGGATAAAATAGAACTTGGTCCAAGCAAATTTTTGGTTAGTTGGGATTGGATCAAGAGTTTTGTTCCTCAAATGGTAGATTTTCGTCCATTGCAGCGTGTTTGGGATGAATATGATGAGCATAAGCTTGATCAGCAAATTGCTGACCGCAAGTTTAATTCTCTTCGTGGAATTACTGGTCTGATTACCATGGGAGCCATCGCTTTGAGCATCATTTTCCCAGAATTTAGAGAGACTCCTCTTTATATAGGTTTGTATCTCATAGGTATTTTGGTTTCTGTAGGCTTTACTGTAAAAGCATATAAGGATTCTTCTAAGGGACCGTTAAGGCAGAAGCAGTTGACAGAAGAGTTTCAGCAGCATTATGTTTGCCCTCATTGTCATCACTTTCTGGGCTTTCAGTCTTATGAAGTTTTAATGCAGAATGAGGCTTGTCCTTATTGCAAGGCTAAAATAAAAAAGTGATTTCCTACAATAGAAGATAGGTTTTGTGTAATGAACACCAAAAAAGTACCTATCTATTTATTATTTCACTATATTTGCATCGGTTATAATTTTAAAACGTATGATTATGGCACAGAATGAAGAAACATTGTATTTCGATAATACACATCCTGAAGTAAGACAGGAAAGTAAAGATAAAACTCAGAACGCTGCTGATAAGGCAACTTGGAAGAAAGTAGCGGTAGGTGGTGCTGCTGGTATCTTGTTAGGTGCAAGTGCTATGTATGCCACAGATGCCTTTGCTGCAAGTACAGAAGAAGCTCCCGATACAAAACCGGAAGGGGAGAATCCATCGCAAGATGCTGCTGCAGCTAATGATAATGCCTCTATCAAGGTAGCTGAAAGTCATGATGAGCAGAGCTTTAAGGAGGCTTTTGATGCCGCTAGAGCCGAAGTCGGTCCTGGTGGCGCTTTCCATTGGCATGGTAATATCTATAGTACTTATACCGAGGACGAGTGGAACAACATGACAGATGCAGAAAAGAACGACTATGCTCAGGCTGTAAAACCAGAAGTACGTGCAGAAGAAATGAATGTTGCACCTCATCAAACTGAAGATGTTGCTGTGGTATCTCATTCTTCTCATGCAGACCAGGATGTATCTGTTGCTCACAATGATGCAAATTTGCATCAGGCAAGTGATGTGCAGGTGGCTGATGACCAAAATGCAGATGTTCATTTGGTTAATGCGGGTGAAGTTCAGCTTGCTGATGGCTCCATGGCTACAGTGGGTGTCTTCGATGTGGATGGTCAGGAAGTGAGTGTGGTAGATTTTGATCAGGATGGAAATCCTGATGTTGCGATTTGTGATGCCAATGGCAATGGAAGTATTGACGTTGGTGAAGCAGTTGATTTGCATACAGGACAAGTGATTACTCCAAATGGTAGTGATTTCGCTGATGCCGGAGTTGATGATTCTGCTGATCCAAATTTCCAAACTGCATCCTTGGAGAATCCTGATGTTGCTCCTGATATGCCAGACTATATGTCTGATGCTGATATTCAGATGGCATAAACATTGATTAAAATAGATGGTGGCAATGGAAACAAAAAGAATCAAATGTCCGAGTTGCGGTGTATTGCTTGACGTGAGAAATTCTCAAAACGAAGCGGTTAAGGTGATTACTTGTCCTCAATGTAAAACTCAGCTGAGAGTGATGTTCTCACTGCAACATGCTGCAACTCCGCAATCTTCTGGGGAAACAGAATATGTTGGTAACAGCAATGGTGAGACTCAGTATGTGAATCGAGATAATGGAGAAACTCGTTACGTGGGGCATTCCTCTTCTCCTTCTCAATCTGATGAAACAATCCTTGCCGGCAAGAAAGAAGAGGTTACTCCTGGTTATTTGCTCTATGGTGGTCAGAAGTATCCGTTAGGGTTCGGCAATAATGTAATAGGCCGCAAGGCTACTACTTCGCAGGCAACTGTACAGATAGCTACTGATGATAGATATATGAGTCGTCAGCATCTTGCTATTCAGGTAAATAAGGTTCCTACGGACAAGGTTAGGGTTGTGGTGTCTAACTACCATAATAAAAATGCCAGTTATGTGAATGGACAATTATTGAACGAGGGTGACCAACTCGTCTTGACAGAAGGAAGTATCATCAAGATGGGTAACACAACCGTTGTTTATCATCAAAAATAAAGCTAACAATGAGAATCAATATATATCAGCCTTTAGCTATCCATGAGTTGGGTAAGAGGGCGAACCAGGAAGACTGCATCTATCCAATAGAAGGCAAAGCAACGGAGAATGACCGTTTGTTTTTGCTCTGTGATGGTATGGGTGGACATGAGCATGGTGAGGTGGCAAGCCAAAGTATTTGCAAAAGTCTTTCTTCGTTTTTGTTGCAGCATGCAGTTGCTTCTGAAGGCTTGGAAGATAAGTTGCTGTCTGATGCTTTGGCGTATGCCTACGAAGAACTGGATAAACTGGCTATTGCGGGAGATACCCGTCAGATGGGAACAACTTTAACTTTGCTGTATTTTCACAGTAATGGATGTACGGCAGCCCACATTGGAGATAGTAGAATATACCATCTCCGTCCATCTTCGCATACCATATTATATAAGAGTCGTGACCATTCCCTGGTGTATGATCTTTATCAGGCTGGTGAGTTAACCTATGAGGAGATGAAGACATTTCCCCAGAAAAATGTCATCACCCGTGCGATGATTGCTGGAGACAGAAATCATCCAAAACCTGATGTTATCCATATTTCTGATATTCAACCAAGTGATTACTTCTATATTTGTTCTGACGGCATGTTGGAACAGATGGAGGATGAGGAACTTTTGGATGTCTTCTCTGCGAATGTTCGTGATGAAGAAAAACGACAGATGCTGATTTCTGAAACTTCAGATAATAAAGATAATCATTCAGCTTATATTGTACATATCAAAGAGGTGAGTCATGAAGAGGCTGATGTGAGTCTTGTGAATGAAGAGCCTACGGCTAAATGCAATGCTTTGAATATCAAGCCTGATGTGGAAGAGGTGACTACTTCTCCTGATGTTGAAGTCGTAAAGCCTGCTGGTACACCACCGCCTGTTCCTGATAGTGTGATTGTTGAGATGGTGAATAAGCAGAAAAGAAAGAAATCTCTCTTCATTGCCTTTGTTGCCTTAGTAGTATTGGCTGCTGTTGGCATGGCTGGTTATGGCTACTATAGCAAGCATAAAGCAGAGGCAGCTTTGCTGGATTCTCTTCATGAAGATTCTATGGTGACCGTGAAAGAGTTTAATAGCCAGCAAGAGTCAAAGACAGATACAACAAAACAAGATTCTATAAACCAAAATACAACAAAGGATGAACGAAATTAATAATCAAAATATGCTCCAGGTAGGAACTATCCTACACGGAACTTACAAGATAGAAAGCTACTTGGCTTCAGGTGGCTTCGGCAACACCTATTTAGCAAAGAACATCGAGTTTGATGAGACTTATGCCATCAAGGAGTTCTTTGTAAAGGGCGTGTGCCAGCGTGATGGTAATAGCACTACCATTAGCGTAAGCAATGCCGAAAATACTAATAGCTTTGAGCAACAGCGAGAGAAGTTCAAGAAAGAAGCTCGCCGACTTCGTAGTCTCAGTAATCCTCATATTGTCAAGGTCTATGACCTTTTCGAGGAGAATGGTACTGCGTATTATGTAATGGATTATGTGGATGGAGAAAATCTATCTACACGTTTGAAGCGTACCAATACACCTTTGGCGGAGTCTGAGGTTCGCAATTACTTGAATCAGATATTGGATGGTCTTGAGGCGATCCATAACGAAGGTATGTTCCATCTTGACATCAAGCCTGCTAATATCATGGTGGATAGTCATGATGTGGTCAAGTTGATAGACTTTGGTGCAAGTAAGCAGCAGAGTACGGTAGGTGGTGCCACAATGAGCACTGGCATCAGTTATACGAATGGCTATGCCCCTAGTGAGCAAATGGCGCAGAGCTATGACAAGTTCGGATCATGGACAGACTTCTATGCCCTTGGTGCAACCGTGTATAAGTTGCTCACCAATCAAGATCCACCATCAGTTTCTGACCTTTCTGAAGATGATACAGAGGATAAGCATCTTGCCCTCCCAATGCCTAATGTCTCTGAGGAAATGAAGAAGTTGGTGGTTTGGATGATGCAAGTGAATAGGTTAAAGAGACCGAAGAATGTTGGGGAGATAAGACGTATCTCGCAACAGTTTGCTACGGCTGCTTATGGTAATGTTGAAGCAACAAAGGCATGTTGCCCTATGCAATCTCATGTTAATCTTGCAGGGGATGATGAAGAAACACTGTGGGAAGGTAAAGTAAAGAAAGTTAAAGCTGGAGTTAACCAGCAAGGGATAAGTAAGAAAAAAACAGATAGTCATATATGTCGTAATTTATTAATAGTTGGGGCGTTGTTTTTAATATGTTTATCAATTAGTTATTATGGCTATAAAACTATTTGTGAAAATAATGCTTTTGAAAAGGCTTTTTCTTCTCAAAAGATTGATGATATTAATAGATTTGTAAATGAATATAGCAATATGACAGATGAACATCGAAAAAAAATAAATGCAAGACTCTCATATTTAAAAAAGCAACAACATAATAAGCAAATAATAGATAATTTGGTATCTAATATGGTGTATGTTGAGGGCGGTACTTTTATGATGGGAGGAACTGATACATATGGTTGGGAAGGGACTAAACCTGTTCATCAAGTAACTTTATCTAGTTTCTATATAGGTAAATATGAAGTGACTCAAGAAGAGTGGATGGCAATTATGGAAACAAATCCATCTGGTTTTACAGGGGAAAAAAGACCTGTAGAACAAGTTAGTGTGGGGGGAGGAAGTATGGATGATTGTTTGAAATTTATAAAGAAATTGAATCAAATAACAAATAGAAAGTTTAGACTTCCAACAGAGGCAGAGTGGGAATATGCTGCTCGTGGAGGCAAACTTAACCAAGGTTATCGTTATTCAGGTAGTAATAATATTTCGGAAGTTGCATGGTGGCATGGGAATAGTGGAGGAAAAACTCATAATGTAGGTCTGAAAAATCCTAATGAATTAGGGCTTTATGATATGACAGGAAATGTTCGTGAATATTGTTCTGATTGGGCTGCACCTTATACAGCAACTTCTCAAATAAACCCTAAAGGTCCGCAAGGAGGGGAGTGTGGACATATATTTCGTGGTGGAGATTGGGCTCTTGATGAGTATTACTGTACTGTTGCTTATCGAAGTATTGGTATTTTGGAGGGATATGCAAGTTCTGAGTATGGATTTAGATTGGTTATGGAACCATAGTTCTAAAATGTTTTTATTAAAATTATGATTTAGAAATAAGTATATTAAGATATATGAAAGTTTGTAGAATCGAAAAAGATACAGTTTTACGGAAGGTCGGAGAGGTAATTGAACCTTCTAGTTTTGAACGTATATATTCAGAAATGCGTTCAAAAGCAGAATTGTTACTTGAAAGTGTTAGGAGTGAATTTTATCCTAAATTATTTGATAGAGTAGACTCTTTATTTGTTTTTCCTTATGATGATAAAATGGAAAAACGAGCATTTCAATGGGCTAATACTTTTGCTTCTGCTCCAGGTTCATATTGTATAGTTAATCTGTTAGTACTGGAAGTTGATAATGTAGAGTGGCATGATTCTCGGAATTATGAAGATTTATGTTTCTTACTTGGGAACTGTAAAGTTGGAATGAGAGACAAAAATGTGAATAAGGATGATTTGTGTAATAGGTATTGGCTTGAAAAGTGTAATATGGAAGAACTCTCCATAGAGGGACTAGTAAAAAAGCAAGAGTTATTAGCATTGCTCCTTATATAGTAACTCGTAATGTAATAAGAAAATTAGAATAAAATTATATGGATAGTTTTAATAAAGCAAAAGAATATACTGATGGCAAAGTTGTCGAAGCGTTAAACCAAGTTGTTGCAGATGCTTATCAGGCTGGTTATAATGCAGGCTATCAGGATGGTATTAATAAGGTGGTAAAAGATTCCGCATCAGAAAAAACTGAATATGTTGACTTAGGGCTTCCAAGTGGAACTCTTTGGGCGTCTAGCTATGTTGAGGATGAAAAAGGTAATGCCATTTATTTGACTCAAGAGGAGAGTGAGGCTTACAATCTTCCTACCTTAGAGCAATGGGATGAATTACGAAGAAAATGTAAATGGAACGAGAATACAGAAAAGAATTGGACTGAATATGGTAATTACTATTATCATAGTTGGGCAATCTGTTTAGGTCCGAATGGTAATAAAATCACTTTCGAATTAACAGGACTTTATAAGGAATTTTCTCATTGTTCGCAAACGGGAGAGGCTTTGTTTTGGCTTAAAGACTCAGATGGTTGTGGCAGAAATTCAGCAAAGATTACTCTGAATGATTTGGAATTAGATACCAATAGTACCTTTTCTGGATATAAATTATGTCTGCGAACAGTCAAATAGTAGTACTCTATCATTGATTGTATAAAATTATTGTGGAGAAATTATGGTTCAACTAAATAATAATGCCGTTCTTAGCAGTGGCAAATACAGAATAGAAAAGCTCCTAGGACAAGGAGGTTTCGGTATTACCTATAAGGCAATAATGAAAGAAACCGTCTCAGGTTCTTTGGGTAATATGGAGGTCGATGTACCAGTGGCAATCAAGGAGTTCTTTATGAAGGACACTTGTGAACGAGAGGAAGGGACGGGGAAGATAACCGTTCCTTCCCAGGGAAGTCGTGCCTTGGTAGAGTTGTATCGCAAGAAGTTTGTTAAGGAAGCAAAGAACCTTGCACAGATGAATCATCCTCATATCGTTAAAGTCGTAGATGTGTTTGAGGAAAATGATACGGTCTATTATGTAATGCAATATTTGAGTGGTGGATCGTTGGCTGATTATGTGAAGTTGCATGGTGCCTTGGATGAGGCTATAGCCATTAAGTATATCCAACAGATAGGTTCGGCATTGGAGTATATGCACCAAAAGCATATTTGTCATTATGATGTAAAGCCAAGCAACATCCTGCTTGATGACAAAGGTGGTGCTATGCTTATCGATTTTGGAATCTCAAAAGGCTATACAGAAGAAGGGCATCAGACAAGTTCTACTCCCGTAGGTATTAGTGCTGGCTATGCACCTTTGGAACAGTACCAACAGAGTTTGCAGGATTTCTCTCCTGCAACAGATGTTTATGGTCTTGCTGCAACTTTGTTCTATTTGCTTTCTGGTAAGAATCCTCCTGAAGCAAGTATTGTCTTGAATGAGGGAATAGGAGATAAGCCTATTAGTATTTCTGATACTGTTTGGCACGCTATAGAGCAAGGTATGAATCCTCGAAAGAAGGATAGAGTGCAGACTGTTGAGGCTTTTTTGAAGTTGTTGGGTGGACAGGACTGTATGAAAGAAGAAAACAAGGAAGATACCTTGTATTTTGAAAATAGTAAAGAAGAGGAACAGACTGTGATAGTTGGAGCATCAAACAGCGTAATAGAAGAAAACGATGAAATTGAAGCCGAAGATGATAAAAAGCGTTCTTTAAGAAAAGCAGGTTTGCTTGTATTAGCCGTCATAATGCTTTGGGGGATTTATTGTATTCGTCAATGTCAAATGGAAGAAGCAACAGAGAAAAAATTATATGAGGAAGCAGTGGAACAGGCAAAACAAAAAGCTAAAAGCCAGGAAGAAGGGCGCCAAAAGGAATTAAAACAGTTAAACCTATTGGATGAATCGCAAGGTAGTGGGTATGATGTAGTTGAAGAAATGCCGTCTTTTCCTGGTGGGCAGGCTGCTTTGATGTCTTATTTGAATCGTCATATAGAATATCCTGTGGTAGCTCAGGAGAATGGAGTCCAAGGTCGTGTGATTATTAGTTTCGTAGTTGAGGCTGATGGTAGAATTGACGAGGCTGAAGTTGCTCGTTCTGTAGATCCTTCTCTTGATAGAGAGGCTTTACGTGTAGTAGAATCTATGCCTAAGTGGATTCCGGGTAAGCAAAATGGAGAGTGCGTGCGAGTAAGATATAGCGTACCTGTAGTTTTTAGATTAGAATAGAAAAAATGAAACAGTTAGGAAATAATGCTTTGCTGTTAAATGGCAAATATAAAATTGAGCGAGTGCTCGGTCAAGGTGGTTTCGGAATCACCTATTTGGCTAAGCAGAAGGTTTCTGTGGCAGGTGCCTTGGGCACGATTGATGCAGAAATCGAAGTGACAATCAAAGAATTCTTTATGAAGGAACTCTGTAATCGTGATGAAGAATCATCTATGGTGACAGTTCCTTCTACAGGAAGTGCTGAATTGGTGGAGAAGTTTCGCCAGAAGTTTATCAAGGAAGCGAAGAATATCTCTAAGTTGACTCACCCTCATATTATAAAGGTGTTGGATGTGTTTGAGGAGAATGGTACCGCTTACTATGTAATGGAGTATGTCGATGGCGGCTCTTTGTCGGATTTGATAGAGAAGAAAGGTTCTTTATCAGAAGAGGAAACCTTGAAATATACGAGACAGATAGCATCTGCCTTGCAGTATATCCATGCCCATAATATGAACCACTTGGATGTGAAGCCTGGCAATGTGTTATTGCGACAGAATGGGGATGTGGTCTTGATTGACTTTGGTATGTCTAAGAATTATGATGTTGCGGGTGAACAGACCACGAGTAGTCCTGTTGGAGTGAGCGTAGGCTATGCACCTATTGAGCAATCTCGTGTGGGTGGATTGGGAATGTTCTCTCCGGAAACGGATATATATTCTTTGGGAGCTACAATGTTCAAGATGTTGACAGGTCAAACTCCTCCTGAGGCAACTGCTGTCTTTGATGAAGGCTTGCCGGAATTGCCGATGGGAATAAGTGAGCAGACGAAGCGAGTTATTGAAAAGGCAATGCAACCAAGAAGAAAGGAACGTTATCATACGATAAAGGAATTCTTGGATGCGCTGGGTACGGAGAATGCTCAGGCTGTTCATGTAAAAAATGAGAAGGTTCAATCTGAAGAGACTCTATATATGTCAACTGCAATTAAAGAAGATTCTGAGCCACAAGAGGATGAACGTGTGCAAGAAAAGGTGTCATCTAAACCGCTAGATGTTCCAAAGCCTAAATTCTTGAAAGAAGAAGATAAAGAGGCCACGATGTATATTACCGATTACATGGTTCAAGAAAGTAATATTGATACTTCTGATGTTGTCGATCTTGGACTTAGTGTAAAATGGTGTGGTTGTAATCTGGGGGCTACGAAGCCAGAAGAATACGGCTCATATTATAGATGGGGTGATGGTATGAATGGATATACTCTTGATGGGGGCTCAAGTATTGTAGAAATATCAGGTACCCAATATGATGCAGCCTATAATCTTTCGGGTGGTAAATTGAGAACACCTACTCGAAAAGAATTTAAAGAGTTGATTGATCGCTGTCGATGGAGTTGGACTACTTATAATGGTGCGACTGGTTGCAAGATTACGGGTCCTTCTGGTAAGAGTATTTTTCTGCCTAGTGCGGGAAGAAAGAGTGACTATGGCATCTATCGAAAAAATACATTTGGATATTATTGGAGTTCTAGCAGAGCTCATCACGTGAATGCCTATTATCTTTATTTTAATGAAGAAGATTCTGATTTAACGTATGAGCCAATTCAGACTCTGCGTTCAATAAGACCTGTTTGTAATTAGCAAGAATAGCGGGCAGGATTGTTATTTTATCATTCTGCTCGCTAATAATAATGAGTTTGTCATGAAACGAATTTTATCCATAATAGCCATGTTTTTGTTTGGCATTTTGTTTTTGCAAGCAAGAACCTATATCGTGTGTGTTGGTATTGCCGATTATCCCGGTCGTCAGAACGACCTTCGGGTAAGTGCGAATGATGCCAAGACCATATCGGGTATCTTTACTAAGAATGGTAATGCTACGGTTGATTGTTTTGTCAATTCAGACGTTACAATCAAAAAGGTATGTACGGCAATGCGTAATACATTTGCCAAGGCTTCGCCATCAGATGCTATTATCCTATACTTTAGTGGTCATGGTGTGCCTGGTGGATTGGTTTGTTACGATGGAGTTTTGTATTACTCTTCCGTATTGAACATCATGAGACAGAGTAAAGCTCAGCAGAAAATGATTTTCGTGGATGCTTGCTTTGCAGGGAAAATGAGAAATACGAATAAGAGGAATACTAACTATTCTAAAGAGAATGTGATGTTCTTCCTCTCTTCTCGTTCAACGGAGAAATCCTTAGAAACTCCAAGACAAACAGGTTTCAATAACAGCCTGTTTACTGTGTTCTTGGAACGTGGCTTGCGAGGTGGTGCTGATACAAACAAGGATAGGGTTATCACGGCTAAGGAAATCTATAACTTCGTACATCAGGGAGTAGTAGAAGCATCAGGGAATCGTCAACATCCCGTAATGTGGGGTAAGTTTGATGGGAATATGGTGGTGATGAAATGGTGAGAGTTTAAATACTCGTATCTTTACCATTCGAATTCGTTTTTGAAATCGGCCATCATTTCTAAAAAGTCAACGGCGTTGCCTGTTCTTGCATATTCTTCTTCACGAGCTAAGACATGATTCACCAACTCGTCATTATTGCATGATGTCATAAAAGGATATTCTTCGGATTCGTTATGAGCCTCTGTTGCATAATCGTGACGATAGGTAACTGCAGGTTCTTTTGAGTTTGACATTATTTTAGTCATATTGTAATCCTCCTTATTTTTGGTTACTCTAATTTGTTACAAAATTACGATTAATATTTGAAAGTACCAAAGTTTTAAAATGATATTTTGTGGGATGAATTGCAAAAACATGGCAAAAAGTTTGGAAGATACAAGATAATTTCTTATATTTGCACTGTTTAAAGATAGGTGTTATGAGAACAGTTCAAGATTATATCGCAATAATTAGGCAAAATAGTTCCAAGATTACTAAAGATTTTGGAATCAAGACCTTGCGCATTTTTGGTTCCGTATCACGAAATGAGCAAACAGAGCAAAGCGATTTGGATATTTGTGTAGAAACAGAAACTCCTAATCCATTTTTATTGGCCGACTTGAAAGAGTTTTTAGAGGGCTTGTTCAAGTGCTCAGTTGATGTAGTGCGTATTCACAAAAACATGAATCCTTTCTTTAAATCAAGAATTGAACGGGATGGAATCTATGCAATACGATAAAAAAGATTTTCTCATTTTCTTTGGCGTTTAAGCTAGAAAGTAGTATCTTTGCAGTTGTAATTTGAACTAAAAAAGGAGGAATAAAGAATGAATACAACAAAGTTAACAAGAGAAGAAGCGTTGCGACGTTGGAATGCTTCTAAGGAAACCAAGCGTAAGATGGTTGAAAAGCTAGAAACCTTGGTAAGAAATAGCTGTCTTGAACGGGGAAATTTGGAAAATCTAAAGTAGTACATGATGGAAAAGGTTATTGTTGACGTTGCGTGGTGCGACAGAAATTATGGCGGTTCTCTTGGTAGTAATGTACCAGGAGCGGTGGTTTTTACAGCACCAACTTTTGAAGTTTTGCAAAAGGAGGCAAAGGAAAGTCTGGAGTTTCATATTGAAGGCCTTATGAAAAATGGGGAAGATGTTCCCGAATGGCTGAAGAATGGGGATTATGAGTTTGAGTATAATATTATAAGATAGATCAGTTGTGTGTCTGATTTAGCAAAGAGGGTGCGTCATAAGTAAATGATTCACCCTTTTTTGTTGGAATGTTACTGATATGTTGTTGGAAAACATAGTATAAGATGTTAGAAAAGATAGTATATGTTTTTGAGTTAGTTAGTATCTCCGGTCGCACAACAGCTGTTGTGCGCTTGCATAGCAGCTGATATGCGCTTGCGCAACAGGTGATGTGCATGCGTCGGTCAACTGTTATGCGCCTACTGTAATTTAGACTTATGACGCCTCCTCTTTGTCATTTGGTACATTGAGAACGGCATTTCATACAAGGTAGGTTTAGATATTTGGCTGATAGAAATAATCTTAAATTAAAATGACTTTAATAGGGGCTGGTCTATCAACGAATGCTATGAAAACTTTTTTGTTGTTATTTGGGTGCTTTAATTTCTTGTAATAATAGTGTTTTCTATACAAAAGCTAACTTTCTTATTAATTTTTCACTTTAAAATTTGGTCGTATCAAGGAAAATGCTTAACTTTGCGACCGACTCACAGTTAGCCCGTTTAATGGGCAAGTGGGTTATTTACTGGAAAAGGACGTTTATGGAACGTTTTCTTTGGGCCTCAGATCTCGCAAATTTGACAAACCCCAAAAGATACGGCAACATGAATGTCCACGAAGGGTGTATTATATCCTTTCGTATAATAGCATATTGTTGCTTGTATGACAATGGTATGTTGTATGCGTGGTATATTATAATGCGTCATGACGTGGGCTATCTGTGTTGCTTATCCTTGGGGTTAGGCAATGCGAGAGCCGGAGGCCTGGGATGAGCGAGAAGTAGAGACTCCCACGTCTTTTTTAGTATCTACTTTTTTATAAAAGAATGCCTATTCTAGGGAAGTTCTGTAAGGCTCATTCGTATACATTATGACAGATAAAAAGAAAAATGAAGAGCTGCAATCTCGAAGAGAGTTTTTTAAAAAGGCAGCAAAGGCTGTTTTGCCAATAGTTGGTGCAGTGGCATTGTCTAATTTGCCATTATCCTCATTGGCTACAGAAAAGGAAGATCCTGAAACATATTGTGATTGGGGATGTACAAATAGTTGTTCTGGCAGTTGCGGACGTTCTTGCTCTTATGGTTGTGATGGTTCTTGTGCAGGTTCCTGTGATGGTAGCTGTAAGGGTGCTTGCATGCGTAGTTGTTCTTATAGTTGTTCCAGCACGTGCCGTGGCACTTGTAGTGGTAGCTGTTCTGGAAGCTGTTCTTATAGTTCAAGAGGTTTGTATTAGTAACGATGGCTATAAAGGACAAAGAAGAACCTTGGCAAAGACATATTGCTAAATCAATTACCTTCATAGTTACGAAGGATTGTCAGTTGGCATGTAAATACTGCTACCTCGTGGGAAAAAACTCGAAAGAGCGAATGTCCTGGGAGGTAGCAAAGGCTGCTATTGACTACATTCTCGACCATGAGGAAGAGATGATAGAGGAAAGCGTAATATGGGATTTCATCGGCGGTGAGCCTTTTTTAGAGATTGACTTGATAGATAAGATCTGCGATTATCTCAAGGTGGAAATGTTTCGTAGACATCACCATTGGTTCAACTCCTATCGCTTCTCTTTTTCAACGAATGGTATTAACTATGGCTCAGAGAAAGTGCAACGTTTTATCAAGAAAAATCGTGAACATCTTTCAATTGGTATTACAATAGATGGTACAAAACGTAAGCATGATCTCAATCGAATTTGGAAAACCCAGAAGATGGAGCAAGGTATTATTCCTACCCCAGAGGAAGAAAAAGGTTCATATGAGGATGTCGTAAAGAACATTCCTTTGTGGCAAGAACAATTTCCTGGTGCTGGTACCAAGGTAACGATTAGTAGTGCTGATATTCCTTATATAAAGGAGAGTGTACTTCATCTATACTCGTTGGGAATCCATGAGGTAAACATAAACTGTGTGTTTGAGGATGTGTGGAAAGAAGGTGATGAACTGTTGTTTGAGGAACAACTTACAGAACTTGCTGATGCTATCATTAACGGGGAGTATTATAGAGATTACACATGCTCTTTCTTCTCTGAACATTTGGGTAAACCGATGGATTGCCAACTGCAAAACCAAAACTGGTGTGGTGCTGGTATGATGCTTGCAGTGGACGCAGAAGGAAACTTTTATCCTTGTACTCGTTTTGCACAGTACTCATTGCGTAGCAAGAAGGCATGGATAATCGGAAACATCTATGAGGGAATTGATAAAAATAAACTCCGACCTTTCTTGTCTTTGGACCGGTGCACTCAATCTCCCCAAGAGTGTATTGATTGTGAAGTGGCAGAGGGATGTGCTTGGTGTCAAGGGGAAAATTATGATGCTGCTGACACTCCTACGATTTATCAGCGAGCTACAGCTATTTGCAAAATGCATAAGGCGCGGGTTCGCGCCAACAACTATTTCTGGAATAAGCTCTATCGTAAACTTGAAAGAGAAGGGGGTGAACTATGATACAATATCTTGTGATATTACTGGATGATACATCGGTTTCTTTCTGTCATTATAAAAATGATAGGAAAAAGCGTAATCTGATTCCTCTTGATACGTTGAAAACAGGCATCATCTATGCGATGAAGGAGAACTTGAATATTCAATTCGTGTATCCAAACTATGAACTTCCAAAGGAATATTTGGAAACAATAGATAGTATTGACCATACGAACATTATACCTGCAAATTTGAATTTTGAGGCTGATGTTATAGTTCTTGATGATATCAAGAATGTAGATTTCAAGAAAGGAACATCCTATGTACTGAAGTTATCCAAACAGGATTTGTTCGAACAAGTTGATGATGTTTGTTCTATATTTGATAAGGTTGACCGACTGAATGTGATTATTACTAATATAGATAGTTTCACAGAAACAGATTTTGAACGCTTTTCGAATATGCTTCGAGTTATGTCCGAAGATGTTGAGAAATTGTATGTTGCTGGTAAAACTGTTCAGGTGAATCTTTTGACAGATAGAATGATGCTTGGTAAAATGAATAATTGTGGTGCTGGTGATACAACGATTACTTTAGCTCCTGACGGCAAGTTCTATGCTTGTCCAGCTTTCTATTTGACAAATGAGGAAGATTGTATTGGTAAATTACGTATACCTATCGGAGATTTACGGCATGGACTATGCATCAAAAATTCTCAACTTTACAAACTCGATCATGCGCCTCTTTGCCGACATTGTGATGCTTATCAATGTAAGCGTTGTATTTGGTTGAATCGTAAGATGACATACGAGGTGAATACGCCGAGCCATGAACAATGTGTGATTTCTCACTTGGAGAGGAATGCAAGTAGAGAGTTGCTAAATGCAATTCGTAAGTATGGCACGTTCTTGCCAGAGCAAGAAGATATTAAGGAGATATCTTACCTTGATCCTTTCGAGGTGAGAAAAGAATGGTGATGAGTAATAAATAATAAGATGGTAATAAGAAAAGTGATAGGGCAGGTTACACCTGAGGAAAGAAATGAGATACAGCAGTTGTTTGAGCGTCGTAATGGCTTGAACGAGTTGGCTAAGATATTGACAGCCGACAATGCTGAATTATATGAGAAATTGGTGAAAGATCTTGGTGAGACAGGAAACAAGTTCCAGTCTTGGTGGGATAGAATGGGGGCTAAATATCAATGGGAAAGCATTGAGGGAGGCAACTGGGAAATCAATTTTGATACATGTGAAATCTATTTAGTTGCATAAGGCTTATGATGAATTTATTGTTAATGATTGGTACTTCTGAATTACTGCTTATAGCAGCATTGGTGTTGCTTCTCTTTGGTGGTAAAAAATTACCGGAGATGATGAAAGGATTGGGGCAGGGGGTGCGTAGTTTCAAAGATGGTATGAAAGAAAATTCAGATCCTGATAGTGATGAATCTCACTCTCGTCAGCAAATGCACTCTACAGAGCAGAGATCTACATCCAAAGTAGATAAAACCGATAAACAAACGGAAGAAAATGGCAAATAATCAGAATGATAATCTGATGACTTTCGGAGAGCATCTTGAGGTATTCCGCAGGATGCTCTTTCGCATCATTGCCATTACAATTTGTTTGACAGTCGTTATTTTCTGTTTAAAGGATACTACGTTTCATTTACTGTTGGCTCCGTGTGACAATCATTTTGTTACTTTTCATCTACTTGAAGAGACATTCGAACGGTTGGATATTGAATTTCGGTTCGAGCCATATTCTATACGTTTGATAAATACAGAGCTATCGAGTCAGTTTATGACTCATGTGTCAACATCGGTGTATTTGGCATTGCTATTGGCTTCTCCCTATATTGTGATAGAGTTATATCGCTATATAGCACCAGCATTGTACGTGGATGAGCGTCGATATTCTGTGTTGCTGGCAATAGCAATATATCTGTTGTTTATTTTGGGAGTGTTGATGAGTTACTTTGTATTGTTTCCATTTGCATTGCGTTTCTTGGGAACATATCAGGTTGCTGCAAGCGTGGTGAATCAAATTAATCTAGATTCGTATATCTCAACATTTGTTACCTTGACACTGATGATGGGGTTGGTGTTTCAATTGCCTATATTGTCTTTCTTTTTGGCAAAAATGGGAATTTTAGAAGCTAAATTTATGAAGCAATATCGTCGTCATGCTTTTGTCTTGATAAGTATTGTTGCTGCAGTCATAACTCCGCCAGATTTGTTTACATGTATTATGGTGCTGCTGCCAATGTATGGACTCTATGAGGTAAGTATTTTTGTGGTTAGTAAAGTTAGCCAATGATAAACTGTTAGAATATTTGATTAGATTTTTTTAAATGGTATATAATTATGGAAAAAGAATGGTTCAATGGTTTTGTAGCCAATGGCTTGCAATTTAGATTTGATGGTTCTATAATAAACGACTTTGGCGTTACATATCATATTGGGGTAAAAAATATCTCTGGGCACCTTGTAGAGATAGAGGATCGTGTATATTTTCGATTTGATTATAAGAAAGTGCGTAAGAGAAATGAGTACGGTCAATATTATCTCGAAATGGGAAATGTTATTCCTTATGCAGAAATATGGGATTATGTACATTTGCTAGATATGCAAACACAGAAACTTGTATTTGGAAGTAAAGCTCAATTGATGCCGGGCGAGGAGTATCTTGTCAAGATTCATTGGAATGGAGCCAAAGAGTTAAAGCAAGATGAATCGTATTTTACCGAATGTGCTAACGATATATTGTCGGCACATGATTTCAAGTATCTACAGTTGAGAATTAGCAATTTCGTAAATATGACTATCTGCCCTTCGGATGAGGAGAATGATTATTCTTGGTGTATTTCTCAAAAAGAAGTTTGTCAGAATTACGGGGTGTATGTTCCCGTATCTTCTACTTCCAAATAAGGTAAGGTTATTGATCCCTATTCATTTGCGAACGGAACTGCTGTAGAATTTAATAAAACGTTAAAACAAGGATGAATTTTTTGAAATTAAGTGTCACTTTTGTGAAGTCTTTGAGTGCTTTATTCGTTCCAGCTAAATGCCCCAAACGAATTGATCATGAGAAAAATGTCGCTGGTGAAAGCTTGGCGTCCGATTCTACACCTACGGACATTATCGGATATCCAAAAGCTCAGCAGCCACACTATGATCTCTTGCGCTTCCTGGATGCACAGGAGTTTGCCTATACCCAGGCTTTAAGTGAACTGAAAGAAGGTAGAAAACAAAGCCATTGGATATGGTATATCTTCCCGCAACAGAAGGGACTCGGACATAGTTACAATTCAAAATACTATGGCTTGGATGGCGAGGGTGAAGCCAGAGCCTATGTTGAACATGAAATTCTGGGTGATAGACTCCGTGAATGCTGCAAGGCGCTCTTGCTCCACAAGGATAAGGACATCAAATATATCATGGGAAGCGGAATTGACGTGCTGAAACTCAAAACTTCTATGCGTCTCTTCAATAAAGTGAGTCCTGATGATGTGTTTAAGGAAGTATTGGATGCATTCTTTTTAAACCATTCAGAATAGTCTTAATAAGAGAACATAGGTTTCCCTTAATAATATGACCAGGACATCTGAAGTTGTAACAAATAAAGGAAATAGTAGTGACAATAATATAAAGGTGATATGATGAAGAAAGTATTTTTTGCAGCATTCGTGTTGCTTATCATAATGGGATTTGCAGCTTGTTCTAATAAACAGGTTCCTGTAAGTACAGTCAATCTTCAGTTACAGAACTCTGTTGACAGTTTGCTCAAACAGGGAATGGGAGAGTATGGCGCTACGGAAGGTATGGCAATTGTGGTGGAGACATCGACTGGTAATATCAGGGCGATGGTAGGGTTAAAGGAGAATAGTGGGAAACTTGTTTCAGATACCACCTTATTTTCCAAGGCTCGCGAAACATTTCTTTTCAGAAGTGCATCTCTGCTTGCTGCTCTTGAAACAGGAAATGTATCGCTGGACGATATGTTTGATACTTATGCCGGTATTGATGTTGTTGGGCAGGATACCATCTATGACCATAATTGGAGAAAGGGTGGATATGGGGAATTGACTCTTCTGCAAGGATTAGCATACAATTCCAGTATTGCCATTGACAAGGCTGTAGATGTGGCTTATCAAGATAAAGATGTCTTCTTGCAAAAGCTGGAGCAAATGGGATTAGAGAAGGATTCTACTTTCAAAGGTTCCTGGCCCTTGTATGCTTTGGGTTTCCACCATATAAAGCCAACCAGCATGGTGAGCTTCTTCAATGCCATTGCCAATGGTGGAAAGATGGTAAGTCCAAAAATGCAGGAAAGTTCCGCCATCGTGGTTGACTCTATGATAGCCAAAAAGAAGAACATTGAATCAATGCAGAAGGCACTTAGATTCTTCGTCACAAACGGCTTGGGCAAGAAGGCAGAATCAAAAATGGTCAATGTAGCTGGTACCTCTGGAAGTATCCATACGGATGATGGCATCTATGCTGACTTCTGTGGTTACTTCCCCGTAGAGAAACCGAAATACACGGTATTCGTCAGCTATAAAAGACCGGAGATTCCGGTTTCCGGAGGAGGTATGGCAGGACAAACATTTAGAAAGATTGCAGAACAGATAATGAAAACTTGTAAGTAGTCAAGAATTCTTTAAAGATGATTATGTTTCATCAAAAGACAAAGAGGGTGTTCTTGCATATTTTTCTTCACGGGCTAAGACATGATTCACCAACTCGTCATTATTGCATGATGTCATAAAAGGATATTCTTCGGATTCGTTATGAGCCTCTGTTGCATAATCGTGACGATAGGTAACTGCAGGTTCTTTTGAGTTTGACATTATTTTAGTCATATTGTAATCCTCCTTATTTTTGGTTACTCTAATTTGTTACAAAATTACGATTAATATTTGAAAGTACCAAAGTTTTAAAATGATATTTTGTGGGATGAATTGCAAAAACATGGCAAAAAGTTTGGAAGATACAAGATAATTTCTTATATTTGCACTGTTTAAAGATAGGTGTTATGAGAACAGTTCAAGATTATATCGCAATAATTAGGCAAAATAGTTCCAAGATTACTAAAGATTTTGGAATCAAGACCTTGCGCATTTTTGGTTCCGTATCACGAAATGAGCAAACAGAGCAAAGCGATTTGGATATTTGTGTAGAAACAGAAACTCCTAATCCATTTTTATTGGCCGACTTGAAAGAGTTTTTAGAGGGCTTGTTCAAGTGCTCAGTTGATGTAGTGCGTATTCACAAAAACATGAATCCTTTCTTTAAATCAAGAATTGAACGGGATGGAATCTATGCAATACGATAAAAAAGATTTTCTCATTTTCTTTGGCGTTTAAGCTAGAAAGTAGTATCTTTGCAGTTGTAATTTGAACTAAAAAAGGAGGAATAAAGAATGAATACAACAAAGTTAACAAGAGAAGAAGCGTTGCGACGTTGGAATGCTTCTAAGGAAACCAAGCGTAAGATGGTTGAAAAGCTAGAAACCTTGGTAAGAAATAGCTGTCTTGAACGGGGAAATTTGGAAAATCTAAAGTAGTACATGATGGAAAAGGTTATTGTTGACGTTGCGTGGTGCGACAGAAATTATGGCGGTTCTCTTGGTAGTAATGTACCAGGAGCGGTGGTTTTTACAGCACCAACTTTTGAAGTTTTGCAAAAGGAGGCAAAGGAAAGTCTGGAGTTTCATATTGAAGGCCTTATGAAAAATGGGGAAGATGTTCCCGAATGGCTGAAGAATGGGGATTATGAGTTTGAGTATAATATTATAAGATAGATCAGTTGTGTGTCTGATTTAGCAAAGAGGGTGCGTCATAAGTAAATGATTCACCCTTTTTTGTTGGAATGTTACTGATATGTTGTTGGAAAACATAGTATAAGATGTTAGAAAAGATAGTATATGTTTTTGAGTTAGTTAGTATCTCCGGTCGCACAACAGCTGTTGTGCGCTTGCATAGCAGCTGATATGCGCTTGCGCAACAGGTGATGTGCATGCGTCGGTCAACTGTTATGCGCCTACTGTAATTTAGACTTATGACGCCTCCTCTTTGTCATTTGGTACATTGAGAACGGCATTTCATACAAGGTAGGTTTAGATATTTGGCTGATAGAAATAATCTTAAATTAAAATGACTTTAATAGGGGCTGGTCTATCAACGAATGCTATGAAAACTTTTTTGTTGTTATTTGGGTGCTTTAATTTCTTGTAATAATAGTGTTTTCTATACAAAAGCTAACTTTCTTATTAATTTTTCACTTTAAAATTTGGTCGTATCAAGGAAAATGCTTAACTTTGCGACCGACTCACAGTTAGCCCGTTTAATGGGCAAGTGGGTTATTTACTGGAAAAGGACGTTTATGGAACGTTTTCTTTGGGCCTCAGATCTCGCAAATTTGACAAACCCCAAAAGATACGGCAACATGAATGTCCACGAAGGGTGTATTATATCCTTTCGTATAATAGCATATTGTTGCTTGTATGACAATGGTATGTTGTATGCGTGGTATATTATAATGCGTCATGACGTGGGCTATCTGTGTTGCTTATCCTGGGAGCGGAGGCAATGCGAGAGCCTGAAGACTTGGGATGAGCGAGAAGTAGAGACTCCCACGTCTTTTTTAGTATCTAATTCTAACGGATTTTTAACAGCCTAGTTGGGGATGTTCTGTAAGGCATAATTCTTTTTCTTATGGAAAATAAAAAGAAAAACGAAGAACTCCAATCTCGTAGAGATTTCTTTAAAAAAGCTGCAAATAGTGTGTTGCCGATAGTCGGTGCAGTTATTCTTAGTGGTATTCCTCAGATTATGAAGGCCGAGGAAACACCAATGGGATGTCGTTATGGTTGCTCAGGAAGTTGCTTGGAAAGTTGTTATAGTACTTGTTATCAATATTGTTCTAGTAGCTGTAAGGGAAGTTGTAAATATACTTGTATGGGAAATTGTCGTGATACGTGTACAGGTACATGTTATGGCGG
>OIYG01000533.1_pt1 | contig 36371 bp, 39 predicted proteins | sample 1587861 | NCBI WGS metagenome assembly OIYG01 (sample SAMN03283272) | human gut metagenome | biome: human-associated habitat; material: feces | host: Homo sapiens | place: Peru | collected 2012 | reverse complement strand
TTACCATTGCTAAGATTAGTAATACTATTATTGTTATTACAAGTGCTACTAATGTGATACCTTTTTGTTTTTTCATTTGTTTTCCTCCTTTTATTTTTCTGTTCCTATTTTTCCATATACTCCGCCGCCACCGGCTTGTATTGTTACATTTCCTTCTCTTGAGTTTATTATATTGTTTGCTATTTTTTCTCCTACTACTGCTTCTAAGTCGTCTTTTGATAGTTTGTGTAATATGTTCATTTCTGTATCAAAATGTTCTAATAGTTTGTCTATTGTTTTTCCACCTAATCCTGGTATAAATGTTAATGGAATTTGATATATGTATGGTGGTCTGTTTGCTGGACTTTGAGTTGTTTCTTTGTCTTTTATTTCTTCTATTCTATCAAAAACTCCCATTGTTACTTTTCTTGTGTCTCTTGTTGCTCCACAATAAGGACAAGTTGTTACTGGCGCTTCTCCTGGTAATGTTTTACCACATTCTTCGCAATATGTTCTATGATATTTTCCTAGTTTTGGATCTAATCCATAGTTTGCTATTATTTTTCTTCCGTCTTGATTTTTTAATGCTTTTAATATTTCTTTATAACTTATGTCTTCTACTAAAATTTTATTGTATTCTCTTGCTATTCTTGGTAAAGAATGTGCATCTGAGTTGGTAACAAATGTTTTTGTTTCTAATTCAGATATTTCATCTGCTAAAAATGTATCTGATGAAAGACCAAGTTCTATTGCAAATATTTTATCAAATTTTTCTTTAAATATTTTTTCTAATCTGTCTGTACAATTACCATAAAAGCTTTTATATGGTGTAAATACATGTGCTGGTATTAATATACCATTATATTTTTCAACTATATCAACTAATTCATATGCTGATATATCTGCTCTTTGTGAACTTAATGTAATATTTTTTATATGATGACTCATTTCATTTGAGAAGCCTTTTATGTCTTTTAAATGTGGGAAATAACATAAATTGTGTGCACTTCCTGTTTTTCCATTATCATTTATTTCTGCTGTTTCTATTTCACTTCCTAGAATAATACAAACTTTATCTTTGTAAATTATTCCTCCATCAGCAATTTCATATGCATCCCCTTGTTGCAAGAAGTTTTCTATATCTTCTATTACATATGGTGATGCACAATCTATAATACCTACTACATTTATTCCTTTTCTATCTGCACATTCTTTTGCTATGTTTGCAAAATTCAATGATTTTGCGGCAGTTATTTTTATTGGTTTATTATTTTCACTTCTTCCTATGTGTACATGTAAATCTGCAAATATCTCGTACATTTAAATTGCTCCAATCTTTTAATATTCTCCAATTCCAAAATCACTAGCTCTTTCTTCTCTTTGTTTTGCTTCTTCTATTTCCTTTTGATCTTGAGTTTTTCCATGAAATTGGTTTATTTCTTCTAATACTTGTTTTCTATCTGGTCTTCTTAGGACATTTATCATGTCTTTTACTTCTTTACCATTTTTTGAATATGCATTTGTTATTTTTATTAGGTCTGCTAATGGTCCATTAAAATCATTAGTAGTTTTTAATCCATAATCGCTCATACACTTATACCTTCTTCCATACATACAAATTCTTTGAATTTTTCTAAATATTTATTTGAAAGTCCTTTTAAGTTTCTATATTCTGTTAGAACTAATGCTTCGTCTATTGGAAATCCTCTTCTTTCTGGTCTATCTAATACCAAACCTCCAAAATTATCTATTACTTCTAACAAATCGCTTTCTGGTTCTCTCGGCATACTTCCACTATATCTGTTTACTTCTTCACATATTTTGCAGAATCGCTTATCAAAGCCTAATGTTGATAAATATGTTGCTCCATTTTTAGCATAACTTTTTATTGTTTCTATATCTGTTGCATCTTTTTTCTTTTTACAACCGCAAAGTAAACAAGCTGTTAACACTAAATTTTCGTCAACACCTAAATTCATCTTCTCTATAAACATTCTTGCAAGTTCGGTTTTAAAAATAACTGAATTATCGAAGAATATTCCTGCTCTTTTTTGAAGATAATATGCAATCTCTAATTTTTTAAAATAGTCAGTTTCTCCTAATATAAAATCGGCAAATGTTTCCATATGAGCCTCCAATTATTCTTTTGTTTATATACATATTTTTACAAGCTAATTATATTAAATAAAAAAATATAATACAATACTTGTTACACAAATGTCATGATAATGTAATAAGATTGTATTATATTTCTATTTATATATTTTTTATAGCATTTCTTGCTAATTCATCGCATCTATTATTATACTCGTTATCTGCATGTCCTTTTACTTTTATAAATTCCACTTCATGTGTTTTAGTTAGTTCATATAATTCTTGCCAAAGTTCTTTGTTTTTTACTGGTTCTTTACTAGAGTTTTTCCAACCATTTTTTATCCAACCATAAATCCATTTTTGTATAAAAGCATTTACTACATATGCACTATCACTATATAGTTTTACTTTACATGGAAATTTTAATAATTTTAGTCCTTCTATAACTGCTGTTAATTCCATTACATTATTAGTTGTATTTTCTTTTCCTCCTGATATCTCTTTTTTATTACCTTTATACATTAGCATTGCTCCCCATCCACCTGGACCAGGATTTCCAGAACATGCACCATCTGTATATATTGTAACTTCTTCCATTATATTTCCTCCTTTTATCGGGTATTCCTTTATTATTCATTCAAATTATACATTGTAATTTAATCAATTTTATGATATTATATCAATAAATATTTTTAATTACAATAAGAAGGAGCTCATTTATGACAAATGTTATAGGAATAATTGGTGAATATAATCCATTTCACAATGGGCATAAATATCATTTAGAAAAATCTAAACAATTATTAAATGCTGATTATGTTGTTGCTGTTGTTTCTGGCAACTTTGTTCAACGTGGTAATGTTTCTTTAATCGATAAATGGGCAAAGGCAGAAATGGCTATTAACAATGGTGTTGATTTAGTTGTTGAGCTTCCTACTATTTATAGTATTTCTAGTGCCGAGAATTTTGCTTTTGGTGCTGTAAAGACTTTAGATTCGTTAAATGTTGTAGATTACTTATCTTTTGGAACTGAAACATATGATTTAAATATATTAAATAAAATTGCTGATATTCTTTATTACCAACCTTCTGAATATGTTTCTATTTTAAATCATGAACTTTCAAAAGGTATTTCTTTTCCAAAGGCCAGAGAAAATGCCATTTTAATGTATTTAAATGATATTAGAACTTATGCTAATATTCTTTCTACTCCTAATAATATCTTAGGAATTGAATATTTAAAGTCTTTGAAAAGAATAAAAAGTCCAATTAGACCTATGAATATTCAACGTGAAGGTGTTGGATATAATGATTTAGGAATAAAAGTAAATTTAGCAAGTGCTACTGCAATTAGAAATATGATTATGAATAATGTTCTTTCTAAATTGCCTTATGTTATGCCTAATTCTAGTTATAGAGTTTTATATAACTCTTTTTCAAAAGGTCATTATGTTAAAGATATTTCTAGGTTTGAAAAAGAGATTATTTATACATTAAGAAGAATGTCTCTTTCTGAAATAGCAAATCTTCCTGATGTTTCTGAAGGATTAGAGCATAATTTAAAAAATGCCGCTAATTCTTGTAATACCCTTGCAGAATTTATGAATATAATAAAAACAAAAAGATATACTTCAACAAGAATTCAGAGAATTTTATTATATGCACTTCTTGGAATAACAAAAAAAGATATGAAAGATTCAACAAAAAACATCCCATATATTCGTGTATTAGGATTTAATAATAAAGGAAAAGAACTTCTTTCAGTTATTTCTAATTCAAATAAAAATATTGATGTAATAACTTCTGTAAAGAAATATTTGGATTATGGAAATCCAAGTAAATATTCAAAGAGAATGCTTAATATAGATATTAATGCCACAAATACATATACTGTTGGATATGCAAAAGATTCTTGGGCTAATTTAGATTATACTCATAATATGGTTATATTTTAGAATTTTTAAAAGGTGGGATATAAAATCCCCCCTTTATTAGACTTAAAACATAAATTTTAAGTCTTTTATTTTGTCATTATATGTATATTCGCTATTTTTGCATTCATTTCTCTTGCTATTATACTTTGTATTTGTGCAGTATCTTCTTTTGATAGTTTTTCTTTTTTTATAATTACATTAATACTATCATCATTAGAATATACTAAACAATCTTCAAATCCTTTTGTTTTTATTAAATTTTCTGATATCATTATTGCATTTTTTATATCATTTATTTTTTTAATTTCTTCTTGTGCCGCTTCTTTCTGCTTACTTGTTGTAGTGCTACCATCCAAAATCTTTTGGTAAGATTCTAACATTTCAGAATACATATTTTCTCTTTCTAACCTAGAAGAAGTATAATAATCTTTACTGCTTTCAGTAGCTTCAGTATTTGTAGTTACTGTATTATTCATTTTATTTTCAGATGCAGTATTATTTGTTGTGTTTGTTTCTGCAATGTTATTTTCTGTAGTATTGTTTTGAACAGTATTATTTTCTTTTGTTTCTACGACATTACTACTTACTAATGTTGCATCTCCTATGCTTGCTATTTTTCCTTCTGTTGTTACTGTTTGATTAGAATTATAATTTAAGTATCCTGCTGTAACAAGCATTAATGCCAACACTAAAATTGTTAATTGGTTTTTCTTTATAATTTTCATCATTTTATTTACCTCCATAATATTAATTTTGTTTTTCAAATACTTGTATTTTATGTATTGAAAGACCTGTTGCCGCTTCAACAGCCTGTATAATGCTTGTTTTTATTGTAGGATTACTTGCTCCTTCTGCAGTTATAATAGCTCCTTCTATTTTTGGACTTATTGTTTTCTGAGTTGCTATTACATTTTTTCCATTCTCATCTTCATATACTACTTCTTGACTTACATCGCTTTCCTCTATTTTTCTTGTTCCACCACCCGAATCTGATTCATCTGTATTACTTGTTTTCTCTGTTTTGTTATATACTGGAACCATTTGTGTGCTTTCTGTATATGTAAGCATTACGTTTGCTTTTCCTACTCCATTTATTTTAGATAATATGTTTTCCAACTTGCTTTCTAATGTTGTTTCATTGTCTGTATCATTATTGTTTTTAGCTAGTTGCTTTGTATTAGATTCTGTTGATGTGTCATCTTCTTTTTTCTTATCTCCATTCCATATAACATTAATTGATATTACAGTAATAATTAATACAACTAATAAAAATACTAAATTTTCAATTTTCTTTTTATTGTTTCCATTTCCAGTTAATAATCCATTAATCTTTTCTTTTAACAAAATCACTCTCTCCTTTTCTTTAGTTTACTTCTATTTTATCTTTTGAAATATTATATTCTTCACTTATAATTGTCTTTACATTCTCAATTTCTTTCTTTTTAATTTTACTATCTGTACTCTTTTTATTTTCTGAGTTTATATTTACTTCTTCTACTTTATTAACTTCTATATTTGATACTGTGTTATTACTTTCTTCATTCTTCTTTTCAATACTCAATCTAATACTATTTATTTTTTCATTATTATTATCTATATCTATGCTAATACTATTTATTTTATAACCTTCAGATAATAATTTATTTTTTATATCTTGTTTTATAGAATTTTCCATTGTACTTTTTATTATTTCATCAGATTTTACTGTGCTACTTGTTTGTATGCTATTCTCTTCGCCTATATATTTTTTATAATCAAAATCAGATAAACTTAAATTACTAATTCCATTAAATTTTGAAACTATTGGATTTAATAGTACAAATAGAACATATAAGTTTATAACCATTTTTATATATTTTTTATTCTTTCCATTTGGTATTATTAATTCAAATATAATAGCTATTACTATAGCAACTATAATTTGATTTGCCCAATCTTTTAACCACTCTATCATTTGTTTCCTACCTATATAATAATGTTGCATTAGATATTTTTATAACTATTGTAAGTCCTACTATAAGCAATACTGTTACACAGAATATTATTGCAAGTAAAGTTTTAAATGTATCTGCTACACTTTCCAATAGATTTACTATTTTTGCATCTGCTATTGGTTGGCACAGTACTGATGCTAAGTAATATGTAATTGTTAATATTGTAAGTTTTATTATTGGAGATAAACATATTCCTAATATTACTATTACTCCTACAAATCCCACTGCATTTTTTAAGATTCCTGCACATCCTATTACCGCATCTGTTGCATCTCCTAATATCTTTCCTACTACTGGTATTACTGTTGATACTGCTGCTTTTGTCGTTTTAGCTGTTACTCCATCTACCGTTTGTGTTAGACTTCCTTCTAGTGATAATACTGTTACAAACAGTGTCATTATTATTCCTAATACCCATATTGTTGCTGAATTTAAAAATTTAGGAATTTTAGATATTTTTATTTCATCTGATATTTGAGATATTATGTTTAAGCTAGTGGATATTAATACTACTGGTAATATAAAGTTTGATATTGCATTTCCTATAAAATTTATTAAGAGTAATAATATTGGTTGTATCATTCCAGCAGATGTTATTGCTCCTGTAGTTAACATTAACGTCATTAGTATTGGTATTAAACTATTACTAAATCCTACTAAATTTTGTATTGTATTTTTTACCAATGATATACAGTTTGAAAATGTACTTACTATTAATGTTATTATTAGTATTAGTTCTACAAAATATGTTACTTGTGATACATCTTTATTCTCCAGTGAATCACTAATCGATGACAATATACTATGTATTATGATTATTATTAAAATTATTCCGTATTGTACTTATTGTACTTTTAAATTCTTTTCCTAGTATGTTTAAAACATTATTAAATATATTAGTGTTTCCAACTCTACCTGTTATTGCTGAATCAAATATTTCTTTTATGTTTATTCCATCTAGATTATCTTTTGTATATTCATTAGATTTTTTTATAAATTCTGTTATTCCTAATTCCTGTTTTTGATTACTTATTATTTCATCAGTGTTTATAGTATTTTCTTCTGCATATACTATTTTTAAATTAAAACATAATACAAATATTAAAACTAATTTTAATATTCTTTTCATTTGTATCCCTTTCTTTTGTTATGGTATAACTTTTAGTATTGTTTCTAATAGTGCTGTTATTATTGGAATAGAAATTACTATTATTAATACTTTTCCTCCCAAATCTATTTTATTTGCTATTGCCGTTTCCCCACAGTCATTTGATATGCTTACTGCAAATTCTGTTAAAAATGCTATTCCTGTTATTTTTAGTAATAATGATATAAATTGTGTATTTATATTGGCTCTACTTGCAAAACTTTTTAGTAAATCTATTACTCCCGATATTTGTGTTAGTGATATGAATAATATTAGTATTCCTGCTATTAATGATACATAGATTGCAAATTCTGGTTTGTATTGTCGTAACACGAGTATTATTATTAAAGATATAAGACCTATTCCTATTATTCTAATAATTTCCATCTTTTGTTCCCTTCTTAAAATATGTTTTCTTAATTATAAATTGAATAATGTTCTTACTGTGTTAAACAATGTACTTATTTCTTTTATTACCATTGTTAAAACTATTACTAATCCTGCAAGTGTCGTCATCATTGCTTGGTCTTCTCTTCCTGCTCTTACTAATACTTGATGAAGTACCGCAACTAATATTCCTATTGCTGCAATTTTAAATAATAAATTTATATCCATTTATGTATTCCTCCAAAATAATTATTAAATTAATATAATTGCAAATGCTAGTCCCATTGTTGCTCCTAATGTTTTATAAAGTTTTGCATTTTTTTCTTCTTCTTTTTCTGCTTTATTTATTTGAGTTTTTAAGAATGTTTTTGCTAATTCTATTTGACTTATTTGTCCTTCTTTATCTGTTTTTCCTAATAACTTTGATAAATTGTGTAATACTTCAATGTCTTCTTTTGTTATGTTTGTTTTAACTTCTTTTACTGCTCTTTCTGTTGATTCTTCTATGTTTTTTGTTTCTAAATTTTTTGCTATGTTTTCAAACAATATTGAACTATTTCCATCTATTAATTTGGTAATTTCTAAAAAAATATCTTTTATAGGCGCATATGTATATCTAATTTTATTTTCTAATATGTCTAATGCTATTTGGATTTGTTTTAGTTCTAATGTTCTAGCTGTATATTTTTTTGATAATAGATATCCTATAAAGAATGTAGTTATAAATACTCCAAATATGCTTGTACATTTTATAATAAACATTTTTCTCCTCCATATAATAATATATATGTACTCCTCTTGTTATTTAGAACCTAAATTTTACTTTTTTATGAAAAAATGATATAATATATTTATGTATATTTGTACAAGCCTTACAATATAAAGACATCAAAGGAGATCTTCAAATGAAATATCAAAAAAGAACAAACAAGGCTACCTGGTCAGAAGAAAACATTGAAATTCCTGCTAGGATAAAATATTTGCTTTACGATTATGTTGAGGCAAGTGATGACAGTGATTTCTTTCCACCAGTAAAGAACATATATTTATATTCTGTTAATGAGGAGTATTTCTCCAAACATTCAGAGTATAAGTATAAATTTGGCAATGTGGAATTTTATGTTTTTCCAATCAAGCTAAATGACAAAGAAAGCATTTTAAATGTTATCTTTAAAGGTTCTGAAATTAATTCTCCCAAGAATCCAGTTTCAGCCTTTCGTCCCGAGTACATCGAGGCATTTATAAGATGTTTCTTACGAGACGTCGCAAAGTTAATCTAAAAAAATACCTCTTGTTTTAGTAAGGCGAACAAGAGGTTTCTATATTTTCTCTATTATTTTTATCTAATATAATTATCTTATCTATTAAATTTAAGTCTAGTAATTCTTTTAATATTGGACTTTTTTTTATGTCTTCCATATTATTTGCATGCGCTGTAAAAATTCCTTTTACCCCTGATGTGACTGCATATTTTATTGCTTCTATGTCTTCTTTGGTTCCTATTTCATCTGCTACTATTACATCTGGAGACATACTTCTAACCAGCATCTTTATTCCCAAGTTTTTTGAAATATTACTTAATATATCTACTTTTATTCCTAAATCATTTTGTGGCTCGTTTTTGTACATTGCTGCTATTTCTCCTCTTTCGTCTACAACTCCTACTGTTTTTGTTTTACTTATTATTCTTATCAAATCCCTTAATATTGTGGTTTTTCCTGCTCCTGGTTTAGATATTATTAAAGTGTTAGATATTTCATCATTTTTCATAACTTCATTTACAACTTTCTCCGCCACTCCAATTATTTGTCTTGCAATTCTAAAGTTTAAACTATAAATATAATTTACATTTATAACTTTATTCTCTTCCATCACTACATTTCCAGAAATCCCAACTCTATGTCCACCTTTTAGTGTAATATATCCTGAGCATATTTGCTGTTGATATGAGTACATTGAATTTTCTGTGATTTTTTCCACTATTTCTAATATATCTTGTGTTGTTACTATGTATTCTACAATGATTTCTTTATTAGCTAGTTTTAAAATAATTGGTTTTGATACTCTTATCCTTATTTCTTCTAAAGTTTCTATTTCTTTTTCATTTATTGAATTTAATATAGCTTGTACTATTTTATTTGGAAAATATTCTAAAATATTCAAGTTTTCCTCCTTGTAGAAAAAATATAATTAATATTTATACAAAAAAGCATATACTATATGTATATGCTTTTTATTCTATTTTAGAACTATTAAATTTATCCTACTCAGCCCAATTGTGATATACTTCAACAACATCATCTAATTCTTCTAGTCTGTCTATTAATCTTTGCATTTTCTCTGCATGATTATCGTCTAATTCAACATATGTTGTTGGTATCAATTTAACATCTGCTTCTAAGAATTCTAATCCTTGTTCTTCTAATTTTTCTCTTACTTCTGAGAAATTAGATGGATCTGTTGTTATTTCATAAATTTCTTCTGAAGCTTCAAAATCTTCTGCTCCACTATCTAAAGCTAACATCATCATGCTATCTTCATCTAAATCTGTTGTGCTTCTATCTATTACTATTAAACCTTTTTTATTGAATAAATAAGAAACACATCCTGTTGTACCTAAATTTCCTCCAGATTTATCAAATGCATGTCTCACATCTGCTGCTGTTCTATTTCTATTGTCTGTTGCTGCGCTTACTATTACTGCAACACCATTTGTTCCATATCCTTCATATGTAACTTCTTCATAACTTTCATTACTTCCAGAAGCTTTTTTTATTGCATTATTTATTGTATCATTAGGCATATTTGCTGCCTTACATTTTGCAATAACATTTTTTAATTTAGAATTACCAGCTGGGTCAGGTCCACCTTCCTTAACAGCTATTAATAATTCTCTTCCTAATTTTGTAAATATTTTTCCTCTTGCTGCATCTGCTTTTCCTTTTTTTGCTTGAATATTATGCCATTTTGAATGTCCTGACATTGCTTTCACTCTCCTTTATTTTTTATTAACATTAATATTTTACCATATATTACTTGATTTGTGTAGTATTTTTTAAATTTTTCTATAGATTGTTAAAAGCTCTATAAAACAATATTATATTTTATAGATACTTTACCATTTTTTATCTTTTCATCCACCTTTTATTTAATTTCTATTATTATGTCAAGATTATTCATTTCCTTTTAGACTAGTTACCATATCTATGTTTTTTACCTTTCTAGATAAGACCTTATTTACAATAATTACAACAATTAAACTTCCTAAACCAGCAATTAAATATGATTCTGGATTTACTACTGCTGGAAAGTCATATGAATCTCCTAGTGCTGCTTTAAATATATAATCTAACATTAGAAATCCTAATGGTAAACCTAGTATTATTCCAACTAATGAAAGCCATATGTTTTGTTTTACAAATATCTTTTTTATTTGCTTATTTTTAAATCCTAGAACTTTAAGTGTTGCAAATTGATACTGTTTTTCTGTAAATGATAATATTCCTAAATTGTATATTATTACAATTCCTAAAATTGCAGATACTATTATTAATATAACTACCATAGTTTTTACTGTTTCTAGCATGCTTTCCATTCCAGTTCTTAAATTTTCTATACTTTGAATACTATCTACACCTGTTAAAGAATTTTGCTTGCTTAAATCATAATCTGTATATAATGAATCTGGTTTATATTCTAAATCCAAGGATTCATAATATTTTCTACTCATATTTAAGCTTTGACTTTGAGGATCTCTATTTAATCCTACAATTTTTGATGTATGCCACTCATCATCTCCAAATATATGCCAGCTAATTTCGTCTCCAACATTTAATCCATATTTTTCTGATAATTTTTCTGTAATGTATATTCCATCTTCTTTTAAGTTTATTATTTCTTTATTATGATTTGTATATCTTAGCTTTCCTACTGCATCATTTACTGTTAGTGTATTTGTTTCTTTATTAACTCCGTTTTTTACTTCTATTCCTAAAGTCTCACTTGTTGCATCTCCATATTTATCTTTTAAATTATCTAATTCATCGTCTGTTATTTTACTTGATAAAGAAATTTTATATTCAAAATTAGTTATTTCATCGAACTCCCAATCAAGATATGCATTCATTGTATTTAACATTCCAAATGCACATAATAGTAACATCGTACAACCTGCCATTCCTACAATGGCCATTATACTTCTACTTTTATTTCTTCCTATATCTCTTAAGTTCCATCTTGTAGAAATTGATGATTTTTTAAATATTCCTTTTGTAGTCAAATCAAATTTTGTATTTTTTACTTTTGGAACTTCTACCCTTAATGCATCTACTGCAGATTCTTTTAATATACTTCTACAAGATAAGTATGTTACGAATGTAATTAATATGATTACTGCAATTGCTAGCATATACACTTGTGAAACTAATACTGTATTATATACAGGGACTTCAAAATAACTCATCTCCATATTTAGGAAAAATCCACCTAGTACAAATTTCCCTACTAATAATCCTACAGCACTTGCAACTAAACTTGTATAAAATCCATATCCAACATAGTGTTTTATTATTTTTCTATTTTTAAATCCTAATGCTTTTAATGTTCCAATTTGTGTTCTTTGTTTTTTTACAAATCTATTCATTGTAGTTACAACCGATAAAATTGCTATAAATAGGAACAAGAATGTAAATACACTTGAATATGTTCCTCCTTCTTCAATTTCTGATTTAAAAGCTTCACAAGAAGAGCTTGATGTTCTGTCAGTTATTGCTATTGCTGAATCTATTTCATTTTCTAAATTTCTTTTTGTATCATCTAATTTTGATGTATCATCTACATCTACTATTATTTGATTAAAAACATAATAATCTGATATATCGAAATCTTTTATCATTTTTCTTATATCTTTATTAGAAATTTTATCTTTTCCAAGAGCCTTCAACATTGGATTTTCTTCTACTATTTTATTTCTTAACTCATCATATATATACTCTTGAGGAAATTCATTTACTGATAGATATACATATCCAAAGTCTTTATGTGTTGGAAATATTGCTGTTTCATCTTTTACAGAATAAACATGATCTGGAACATTTATAAGTCCTACAACTTTTTCTTTTATTTTATAGTCTTTATAATCAAGTGTAAGTTCATCACCTAAGTTAATATTAAGATTTTTAGCTAAATAACTATCTAACCATATACCTTCCTTTTCTTTTGAAAATTTCTCTCCTGATACTACATGCATTTTTGATATTTCGTTTGTTTCTATGAAATTAGCTTCTAATTCAACATCATCATAATCTTCTAAATTCGTTCTTATGCTTAATACTCTTTCTGCATTTTTCACATTTTTTACATCTTTTACTTTTTCTAAGTCGTCACTAGTAAAATTTTCTCCTGAAATCCAAATATCTTGTAGATTATTTGACTCAAAATATTTATCTCCACTAATTTGCATTCCATCCATATAAGCGTGAATTCCAGCAAATACAAATACTCCTAGAAAAACCATGATAAAAATATTGAAAAATTGCATTTTATTTTGTTTTATATCTCTTACTATCTTTTTATTTAAATTTTTCATACTTTTTATTCCTTTCTTCAATATTCTACCATTTTACATCATCAATATTTTTAGGAGTTGGATTTTGAGTTACACTTTCCACTTTTCCATTTTTTACTCTTATTACTGTATCTGCTATGTCTGCAAACAAACTATTATGTGTTACTATTATTACTGTATTTTGACCATTATTGCCATCACATTGTTTTTTTAATAATTTTAATACCTCTACACCAGTTTTAGAATCTAATGCTCCTGTTGGCTCATCACATAACAATAACTTTGGATTTTTAGCAATAGCTCTAGCTATAGATACTCTTTGTTGTTCTCCTCCTGATAATTGATTAGGGAACTTATTCATATGTTCTTCAAGTCCTACTGCTTTTATTGCTTCTTTACTATCTGTACCATTTTTAACAACATCTTTTACTAGTTCTACATTTTCTAATACTGTTAATGTTGGTAATATATTGTAAAATTGAAATATAAAGCCGATGTTTTCTGCTCTGTATTCGCTAAGTTTATTTTCATTGTATTTTGATATTTCTTCTCCATCTATTTTTATAGTTCCTTTTGTTGGCGTGTCCATTCCACCAATTAGATTTAATAATGTAGATTTTCCTGCACCAGATGGTCCAAGTATTACAACTAATTCTCCCTTATTTATTGATAAATCAATATCATCTAAAGCTTTAAATTCTTTTTCTCCTGTTTTATAAATTTTACTTACATTTTTAATTTCTACTATTTTTTCCATACTTCCTCCTTATTAAGTGAAATTTATTTCATATTTCATTCACATTATAATAATCATTATTTCAAAAGTCAATATAATATGAATATTTTTTCACATTCTTGACAATGTTATTTTTGAATATTATAATGATTTATAAATATTAATTAGGAGATTATTTTTTATGAGTATAAATGAAGTAAGAAAACCTATTCAAAAACGTTCTATTGAAACTAAAGAAAAAATTATTGAAGCGGGTTTTAACCTTATATGTGAGAAAGGTTATTACAATACGAATACAGCTGAAATAGCTAAGTCAGCTGGTGTTTCTACTGGTATTGTATATCAATATTTTAGAGATAAACATGACATTTTAATAGAAGGAATACAAAAATTTTCAAAAGATATATTCTACCCTATGTTAAATATAGAACATGAAAAATTTACTAAATATGATTTAAGAGAGTTATTAAGAAACATGATTGATAAATTTATAAAAAAACATAAACTATCTCAAGCAGCACATGAGGAAATTACTGCAATGACTCATTCTGATAAAGAAATTGCAGATTTTTTTCAAAAAAATGAAATTTATATGACAAAAACAATAGCAAACTTATTAATTGAAAATGACTTTAATAAAGAAAACCTTTTAGAAAAAGTTCACATAGCTTTAAACTTAATTGATAACTTATGCCATGAAATAGTTTATCACAAACATGAAGAATTAAATTATGATATTATGACTGAAAATGTTATTGATTTAATTGTTGATTTGTTACAATAAAAAGCGGAGTAAACTCCGCTTCTACATTTTATTATTTATTACTTTTCTTAATCTTAATGCATTAAAAATTACTGTAAGACTACTTATTACCATTGCTATACTTGCTATCATTGGGTTGATTACTATTCCCCAATTTCTAAATAATCCCATTGCTATTGGTATCATTAAAGTATTATAGAAAAAAGCCCAAAATAAATTTTGCTTTATGTTTCTTATAGTCTTTTTACTTATTTTTATCAATTCTATTATACTTTTTAAATTGTTTTTAGTTAGTATAACATCTGCTGAGTCTATTGCAATGTCTGTTCCACTGCTTACACTAACACCTATATTGCTACTTGCCAATGCTGGACTATCATTTATTCCGTCTCCACACATCATTACAAGTTTTCCTTCTTCTTTTAACCTTTTTATTGTTTTAACCTTTTCATTTGGTGTTACATTTGAAATCACATTCTCTATTCCAATAATACTGGCAATTTTTCTTGCTGTTTCATCATTATCACCTGTTAACATTATTGGCTCTATTTTATATTTTTTTAGATTTTCTATTACTTCTTTTGCATTTTCTCTTACTATATCATTTATTCCTATTAAAGATATTACTTCTTTATTTTTTATTACATATACTATTGTATTTCCATCTTTCGCAAGTTCTTTTTCATCTTTCTTATGAACATTTTCAATATTATATTTTGATAGTATTTTTGCATTTCCTAGAATAATCTCATCATTTCTTATTTTTCCTCTTATTCCATATCCACTTATATCTTCAAAGTTGCATGCCTCTAAATAATTTATTTTATTTTCTTGCATATATGTTTTAAAAGCATTACTAATTGGATGTGTTGATGATTTTTCTAAACTACCAACAATTTGTATTATTTCCTTGTATGTATAATTAGAAAAATTATATATTTTTGATATCTTCAAATTTCCATATGTTAATGTTCCAGTTTTATCAAATACAATCGTATCAATTTTTTGTGCATTTTCTAAAACTTCGCTCTTTTTTACTAGTATTCCTCTACTTGCACATACACCTTCGCTTATCACAATTGCAAGAGGTGTAGCTAGTCCCAAACTACATGGGCATGCAACAACTAATACAGTAACAAATGTGTTAATTACCAAGCTAAAATCATTACCTGTTAATAAATAAAACATAGCCGTAAAAAATGCTATTATTATTACTATTGGTACAAAATAGCCACTAACTTTATCCGCTAATTTTGCAATTGGTGCTTTTGTATTTGTTGCTTCTAGTACTAATTTAATTATTTCTGATATAGTTGATTTATTTCCAATTCTTTCAGCTTCATATTCTATATATCCATCATAATTAATGCTTCCTGCAATAACAGTATCTCCTACTTTTTTAGTTACTGGTTTGCTTTCTCCTGTAATAAAAGATTCATTTACATGTGTTTTTCCAAATGTTACTTTTCCATCTACTGATATTCTTTCTCCTGGTTTACTTATTAGAATATCTTTTTCTTTTACTTGATCAATTGTTACTCTTCTTTCAGTTCCATTAACTTTTATAACAGCATCCTTTGGAGTAATTTGTACTAACTTTTGTATAGCTTCTTTTGTTTTATCTTTACTAACACCGTCCAAGTATCTTCCAAGTTTAATAAAGAATATAATCATAGCTGCTGATTCAAAATATAATTTTTCTGAGTACATATGATTACCTTGAAAAATTTTAACCATACTATATAAACTATATAATACACTACTAATAACACCTATAGAAACTAATGTGTCCATATTAGGTGATTTATGTATTAAATTTTTATAACCACTTTTTATAATATCAAAACCATATATAATAAATGCTATAGTTAATAACATCAATATAATACTATATCCAATTGGATTTATATGCATATTAATTACATTAGGTATTTTTAAACCAATCATCTGTCCCATAGAAATATGCATTAACATTATTATTAAAATAGCAAAAACTATTAATTGCACTTTTTGATTTTTACTTTTTTTAGATATATCATTTTCAGTATATATCCCTGCACTCTTAAATCCCGCTTCTTTTATAAATCTTTCTAAATCGTTAATGTCTAATACTTTTTCATCATATTCTATTAAGGAATTTGCCATTACTAGATTTACTGTTGCGTTCTTTATTCCTTTTTGTTTATTTAAATATTTTTCCAATCCATTCGAACAAGCACTACATGTCATTCCCTCAATACTTAAAATAATTTTCTTCATATCATTAATCCTTTACTTTAAAACCAATATCATTTATTTTTTCTTTTATTATTTCAGCATTAACATTCTCTTCTGCTAAAATTTCTACTGTTCCATTAACATGGCTAGCTTTTACTTCTTTTATCCCCTCAATTGCTCCAACAGAGTTTTTTATTCTATTTTCACATCCTTCACATGCCATTCCTTCTACATTTAACATTATTTTTTTCATAACATTTTCTCCTTTACTTATTAAATTTTTTAAACAAATTTATCACCTAAAGAATTATATACCCTTATGGGTATTTTGTAAATATAGGGGTATGCAAATAAAATCACTTAAATTTCAAGCTTTTTAGTTGCTTGTCAAAAAACTCCGTCCCAATTGACAACCTATTGACATTTGTTTTTTAAATATTTGTTTTCAAATTCTTTTACTGTTATAGGCTTTGAAAAATAATAGCCTTGAACTATATCACACTTTATTTTCTTTAAAAATTCTAATTGTTCTTTTGTTTCTATTCCTTCTGCTACTGTTTTTATATTTAATTTTTTACACATATTAACTATTGTTTCTATTATTATTTGAGCTCTTTTGTTTTCAGTCAAATTTTCAAAAAAAGTTTTGTCAATTTTCAATATATCTATTTCTATATCTTTTAAAATATTAAAAGCTGAATAGCCTGTTCCGAAGTCATCCATAGATACTTTAAATCCTATTTCTTTAACAGATTTTGCTGCATTTCGTGCTAATTTTATATCTTCAACTACTGTTGTTTCTGTCATTTCTAATTCTATTAATTCTGGATTCACTTTATATTTTTCTACAAGTTCCTTTAGTTCTTGTGTATGATTTTTATTTTTCAAGTGATGTCTTGATTCATTTACAGAAATGGAAAGAAGCGGAAAGTTTTTTTCCTTCCACTTTTTCTGTAATTTGCAAACTTCTTCTAATACATAGGTATCTAAAATTGTAATAGTTCCTTTCTTTTCATACAATGGTATGAATTTATCTGGCATGATTATTTTTCCTTCTACATTTTTTCTTATAAGAGCCTCGGCACCTACTATTTTTTCATCTATAGTATTAAATTTTGGTTGCAAATATATTATAAATTCATTATTTATTATTGAATTAATTAGTTCTTCTTCCATATTTATATTGTTTACTATTTAGAGTTAATTATTCTAAATTTCTATTTATAAATTGTTTAACAGTTTTCCAATATAATTCTGGATTTATTTTTGAACTTTCTACATGTCCAGCATTCTTTATTACTAATTTTTCTTTTGGTAAATTTGCTTCTTCATATAATTCATCTAACATTTCATATGGTACAAATTTATCTCTATCACCATGTATGAATAATATTGGTATATTGGATTTTTTTATTTGATTAATACTAGATGCTTCTGTAAAATTATAACCCATTTTAAATTTAGCAACTATATTGGCACACATCATTAAATATTCAGCTAGATATGGTTTTATAACTTTTAACATCATTTCAAACTGTCTATATACTGATATATATCCACAATCCTCGATACACATTTTTACATTTTGTGCTGGACTTTCTCCTAATGTCATCATCATAGTTGCGGCTCCCATTGATACTCCATAAAGTATTATTTGGCAGTCTTTTTCTTCTTCGCATAATTCATTAATCCATTTTATTATGTCTTTTCTATCTTTCCAGCCCATTCCAATATATTTTCCTTCACTTTTTCCATGTGCTCTTAAATCTACCAATAAAGTATTATATCCAAAATCCATGAATTTTTTTGCGTATTGAACCATTTCACAAGACTTTCCCATATAACCATGTGCTAGTATAACCCATGTGTTTGATTTCTTTATAGGATTAATTACTTTGTATCCATGTAATTTTAGATCATCTTCAGATAATATTTCAATATCTGTAGCAAATTCTTTTAGCCATTCTTCTCCATCTAGCTTGTTTTTGTTTTCTTCTTCTTTATCTTTTTCCGTAAAAGTTCTTAATATGTACTTTTTTGATACTTTTGGATTTAATGCTATATTGCAAAAATAATTTCCAATTAAAAGTGAAACTATTATTACACACATTATAATAATCAATATTGCAATTGCCATGTTAAACTCCTTTTCTAATTATATAATGTCTTATTTTTTCTTTAAATATTCAAAAAGCGGAATAAATTCCGCTTTTAATAATTAAACAAGTCTTCTAATATTTTTTTATATCTTTTAAATATTGGATGTTCTTTATCTACTCCATTTATACAACTTTCATATACTGATGTATAATACCATTTTTGTAAATCTTTATTTCTTTTTAAGTGACTCCAAGATTCCTCTTCTCCATATTTTTCTATGCACTCATACAAGTCTTCCAAATTACTTATTTTATCACATGCCACAATCAACTTTGATCCTAGTGGAGCATTTTTTATTTGATTTATTGTATGTTTTTTTCTTTCTTCCCATTCTAATGATTTATCTGGTTCAGATGCATCATATACATAATCTCTTACTGTTTTACCAAATTCTCTTTCTATATCTTCAAATGTATGTGGTGTATCTTCTACTACATCATGTAATATTCCGGCGCAAACAACGTCCTCATCACATCCATTTCTTTGAAGTAACATTCCACATGTAAATGGGTGAAATATCATATCTATATCTTCTATTTTTCTTCTTTGATTTTTATGTGCTTTTGTTGCATAGTAAATTGCATATTCTATTTTATCTTTTTTCATTTTAATCTCTCCCTTCGTATACATTATAAATATATTAACTTATTTTTTCAAGATATTATTTATATTTAGTTTACATTAACATAATTTTATGATAAACTATATTTACTATAAAATTTTTAAGGAGGGGTTATAGCCATGAATCGGCAAAAGCCTTTTATAGTAGAATTTACTGGCACTCCAGAAGCTGGTAAAACAACAACTATAGACCTTGTTGAACAAAAATTGCTAAATTTAGGATATACTGTAAAAGTTTACCCTGAATCAGCCGAAAAATCAAAAAGCATATTTCCAAGAGACTCTTATGTGAAATCAAAATTCGATGCAAAATTTTGGATGCATTTAGAAACACTAAAAAATCTTGTTGAAGCTCCATATCAAAATTACGATATAATTTTATTCGATAGAGGCTCTTTAGATGAAAAGTTTTGGATTAATCTTGATGCTTGTAATGGTGATTTTGATGATAGAATCATTTATTTATCCAAATTATTTGATGATGTATCACCAGATTTACTCATAGTTTTAAAAGTTTCAGTTGATGAATCTTTAAGACGAAGAGGCGGCGAAGGACATGTTGTTACACGGCAATTCTTAGAAAGATATAATGCTCTTTTAAATCATTTTGTTAATTCTTTAAAAATTAACAAAGATATTGTCTGTACAGATAATATGCAAATTGATGAAGTTGTTGAAGTTGTTACAAAAACTATTCTGGAAAATTTAAATAAGCCATCATAAGATGGCTTATTTTAGTATAATTCTTTATATATTTTATAATTTCTTACAACTTTTCTAACATACATATTTGTTTCTGGAAACGGAATATTCTCATAGTCACTTCCATCGCTTTTTATTTTTCCTTCTAATATCCAGGTTTTTACGTTCCCAATTCCTGCATTATATGCCGCAAACGCTAATATATAATTTTCATTAAATTGATCCAACAAATTCTTGAAGTATGTTAACCCTATTTGTATATTTTTTTCTGGATCATAAAGTGTTTCTTTTTGATATTCTATATTTAATTTTTGTGCTTGTTCTTTTGCTGTATTATCCATTAATTGCATTAAGCCTATAGCTCCACTTCTTGAAACTGTGTTTTCTTTAAAATTACTTTCTGTTTTTATTATTGAAAGTGTTAATAGCGGATCTATACCTAACTCTTCTGAATATTTGTATACATATTCAGAATATTTTTTAGGATACACATACCTTAATATTTTTTCTTCTATATTAAAACATTTATAACATCCTAATATCAATGCAATAACAATTAATAATACTATAATTAGTTTTATAATTTTTTTCAATTTTCTCTCCTATTTTGCTTCATACCAATTATCAGCTTCTGATAATTCAACTTTTAATGGTACTTTAAGTTGCATTGCGCCTTCCATAGAATCTTTTAGTAATTTTTCAACTTCGTCTTTCTCTTCTTTTTTAACTTCTAGTAATAATTCATCATGAATTTGTAATAAGATGTTTGATTCTAATTTTCTTTCTTTTAATTCATTAAATAATTTTATCATAGCAATTTTCATTATATCGGCTGCTGTTCCTTGAATTGGTGTATTCATCGCTACTCTTGCGCCAAACTGTCTTACCATATAATTGTTTGAATTCATCTCTGGTATATATCTTCTTCTGTTAAATAATGTTTCAACATAACCTTCTTTTTTTGCTGACTCTTTTATGTTTTCCATAAATTCTTTTATTTTTTGATATTTATCTAAATATTGTTCTATATATAATTTAGCCTGTTTTCTTGAAATTCCTAATTGTTCTCCCAAGCCAAAGTCACTTATTCCATACACTATTCCAAAGTTTACTGCTTTTGCATCTGACCTTTGTTTACTTGTTACTTCTTCCATTGGTATATCAAAGACTTTAGAAGCTGTTTGTCTATGAATATCTTCATTATTATTAAATGCTTCTATCATATGTTCATCATCTGCAATATGCGCAAGAACTCTAAGTTCTATTTGTGAATAATCTGCATCAACAAATACATATCCTTCTTTTGGTTTAAATACTTTTCTTATTTGTTTACCTAAATCAAATCTCGTTGGTATATTTTGCAAATTTGGTTCAGTACTACTTATTCTTCCTGTTGCTGTAACTGTTTGATGAAAATATGAATGTATTCTATTATCTTTATCATTTATATATGGAATTAATCCTTCTACATATGTTGAATTTAACTTCACTAATTGCCTATAATCTAATATTTTAGATACAATTTCATTTTCGTTTTTTAATTTTTCTAAAACTTCAACATCTGTAGAATATCCACTCTTCGTTTTCTTTACAACAGGCAATTTCATTTTTTCAAAAAGTATTATTCCAAGTTGTTTTGTTGAATTAATATTAAATTCTTCTCCTGCTAATTTATATATTTCACCTGTTAATTTTTCTATTTCATTTTTTAATGTATTTCCAAATTCAACAAGTTCGTTTTTATCAACATATATTCCAATATATTGCATATCTGCCAACACTTTCACTAGTGGCATTTCTATATTATTAAATAAATCTAGTTGATTTGTTTCCTTTAATTTTTCCATTGTTTTTTCATATACATTATAAATTGTATATACATACATGCAATTTTTTTCTATTTCATTTTCTGTTTTATTTTCTTGTGCTTCAAATAGGTTAATTTGTTTTTCTTCTTTTTTATTATATTCATTTATATCTAGTTTTAGATAATCTATAGCTAATTTTTCTAAATTATATTTACTTTCTGTTGGATTTAATATATATGCTGCCAGTTCTATATCATAATAGAAATTAGAAACATTAATTTCTTTTTCTCTTAATAATATATAATCTATTTTTTGCTTATATCCTATTTTCTTTACATTATTATCTTCAAATATTTCTTTAAATAATTGAATTTTATCTTCTTCTAATAATATATAATAGGCTTTTTTTAATTCTTTATCATATATAGATATGCTTTTAATCTTTTTATTTATTATGGTATCTTTTGTTTCTAGTTCATCTGTTTCAATATAATATATTAATTCATTTTCTTTTTTTGCTTTTTCTATAATTTCTTTTATCTTCTCTAATTCATTTACAGCTTCTTTTTCAAATAACTGTTCATTAGGAGTTTGTCCAGCATTTGAATTCTCCATATTAAATCTATCAATATATCTATTAAATCTTAAGTATTTAAATAAATTATATACTTCTTGATTATTCCATTCTTGTTTCTTTAATTCTTCTACGCTTGTTTCAATTGGTGCTTGTCTATTTATTTCACCTAATTTCCTTGATAGATATGCTAATTCTTTATTTTCTAATATTTTTTCTTTTAATTTTCCCTTTACATCTATAAGTGATTCATTTGTTTCTACTTCTTTATATAAATTATCAATTGTTTTATAATGTCTTATTAGATTTAAAGCTGTCTTTTCTCCAACTCCTGGAATTCCTGGAATATTATCTGATGTATCCCCCATAAGACCTTTTACTTCAATTAATTCTTTAGGCTCTATTCCATACTCTTCAAGTACTCTTGTTCTATCATAATCTTCATTTTCTGTTTTTCCCATTTTAGTTCTTGGTATTCTTACAGTTACTTTATCACTTGTAAGTTGAAATGTATCTCTATCTCCTGAAAGTATTGTAACATCAATTCCTTGCTCTTCCGCTTCTTTTGATAGTGTTCCTAAAATGTCGTCACCTTCATAGCCTTGTTTTTCTATTATTTTAATATTCATAGCTTTTAAAACATCTTTAATAATAGGCATTTGTTGTGCCAATTCATCTGGCATTCCATGTCTATTAGCTTTGTAACCTTCATACATTTTATGACGTTCAGTTGGACCTTTTAAATCAAAAGCTACAGCTATATAATCTGGATTTAAATCTTCTTCAATTTTAAACAAAATAGACAAAAATCCATAAACTGCATTTGTATAAGTTCCATCTGAAGTTGTTAACATTTTACTTCCCATAATTCCATAAAATGCTCTATTCATAATACTATTTCCATCAACTAAAATTAATCTTGACATTATTTACTCCTTTCTTATTTTCTAATATACTCATTATTGGCTTTTCGAGCATGTACTTTCGTACTTTATCAATTAATATGCAACTAAAAAATATAACTGCAATTACACTTATTTCATATAACCAAAAATTATTGTTCATTATATGTTCTTGTATATTAACTTTATTCCAAATCCAATCCCTCATTATTATATTATCATGTATCAAGTATACTCCAAGTGTTGATGATGCAATAAAGTTTATAGTTTTACTATGTATTTCTTTTTTCTTTAAAAATATAATAAATGTTGTTAATGCTAATATAAAAATCATAAAATTTTTTACATCAAAAAATATAAATTTAGAGTTTAATTTTACTTTAACTAATATTAATAGTATTGTTGCAATAAGTGAAAATATAAATATTATAGTATTTTTTTCATAAAATTGCTTACATTTTTCTCTATAAATATTAAAATACCCTCCTACTAAATACAATACTATAAACCATATATAACATGAAAAATATTCATTTAGTAAATGCAATGTTGGTAATATACTAAAAACTATTATTCCAAAAAAAATTACATATACATATTCTCTTTCATTAATACTGTTTAACAATTTATTTATTATTGGTATGGATAAATATAACAATATATACCCTGTAATAAACCATTCTGAATTTGATAATACTGGTATAGTTGATTTTATTATTACATTGATATCATTTCCTTTAAATATTACTAAATATATAAATAGCATGCAATATGAATAGAAAATATTTTCTAACACTAATTTTACTAAATTAGTAATTTTTACTTTTTTGTTTATCATGTAATACCCTGTAATTAATATGAATATATTATTAGATATTGGTCCTGTTATTTGTAATATATTAATAATATAATAATTGATATTTGAACTATTCAATAATATTTTTGAATGTACTATTGAATGATGCAATATTATACTTATCATACATAGTATTCTTAATAATTCTATATTACTATTTCTATTTTTTTCCATTTTAGTGCCTTTCTATCACCAAATAAAGACTTGCATAATTAGAACATCATCTATTATAATTGTAGATGTTCCAGGTATATATGTAATTTCTACATTTTCTTTATTACTTATATATTTTTTCTCTTTTAGCTTTAATCCCGTATTCACGTTTAGTCCTGATATAGCTGATTGATAACCCTTTATTTCATTGATTGTCATTTTATTTTTTATTGGTATTTCATCAAAATATATTTCATTCATTTTTCCTTTTACAGGAATAATACTTGCATAATTTATTTTCACACTATTATCTTTCAAAAATTTTTCAATTCTCATACAATAATTTTTTTCTAGTTTGTTTTTATATTGTACATAATTAATTTGAATAATATAATTTGCACTATTTATAATTAAAGAAATAAATATAAATATTTCTATACACCAACAAATTTTTTTGTGATCTTTATTTTGAAATATATCTGTATCACAATATTGATATATTATTATAATCATTTCTAATGAACCTAAGCCAACATACATTCGTGCGCAATCAAAACTACTAAGAGTTGCTGTAAATGGTATAAAACTAAAAACTATTGTGGAAATATTTATCAATATTACGTTTCCTATATATTCAAACGTTTTATTATGAATACTATATATTAAGCTTATCACATCTAACAGTAACACACCAATTATAAACATATATTTAGGAAATATTCCACATGTAAAAATAAGTATATCTTTCATATTTTTTAATATGTATCCACAATTATTGATTACATTATTAAGTTGCAATCTATTTTGTTCTAAATTTAATAGTTTGCACATTTCTTTAACCACAATCATATCGAGTAATACAGCTATAACTGATATAAAACCTATAAGCAAAAATTTTTTTATAAATTTTTGTGATATAATATTCTCTTTTATTATTAACATTGATACTGCGAATACTAAAAAGAAGCTAATAGTTCCTTGATAGCAAAGAATTCCTAAAATACATAATAATATTGACTTTATTATATATTTTTTTGATTCAAACAGTATATTCTTTATAGCTATAATATATAGCAAAACGCTCATACTTAATATTATGTTTTCTAAAAAATACAATGTTTCTATATACATGAAATTAAAAATCGTTAAATAAGAAATAACTATTATGCAGATTTCCTGAGATTTCGTTTTTACTGGTCTTATTTTACATATTATTTTTATGATATTCATAACTGATATACAGGAAACAATTATTGATAGTATTGTAAGTATATAATTAAGTATTTGAATTGGTATTCTTAATAAATATGCTATTACTAATATCATACACGTAAATATTCTTCCATCCTTCATTGACCAATTTCTTGCATAATTCATGTATCCATCATCTATTATTTTATATGTATCTGTTGTGTAATGCATTTTTATAAATCCATTGCACATAATTATACTAAATAAAAATATTACTATAAAAATTATTAAATCTTTTTTATGTTTTTTTATCATTATTTTTTCTCCAATACCACGTATTCACTAAATTCTTTCAATTTCTTATATTTACTATAGTCAATTTGTTTATTTTTCTTTTTTTTCACTACAAATACTGCATCTGGATATTTTTCTTGGTCATCTGGTATATAAAAATTATATCTTCCAAATGATTTTATATTATCAAATTTACCTAAGTTTTCATTATCAATATATTGTACAGAATCTATAAAATCATGCGTATTATATTTTGTATAATATAATACATATATGTATGGTTCTTTAAAAGCATATTCTATGTATATTTTTCTATCTTTTACTTTTTCAACATATTCTATCACTTCTTTTATATTATCAACAAATGTATAATTATTTGCTGGTTTTAAGAAAATATACGAACACATAAACATAACAAAGAAAGCAATATAGACTATTAGTATAATACTATTACTTATTATATTCCTTTTGGCAACTACAATATATATTCCATTAATTACATAATATATTAGCGGATATATTAATACATTTATTCTATTTATATTAACCTCATTAAGCACAAACATTAGCAAAAAAGATGAAATAAACCAAATGTCTATTGCGGATTCGTATTTTTTTATTTCTTCTTTGTTTTTTATGGAATATATAATTCCATAAACCAAGAATGGAATTGATATAATGTAAAAAAATCCAAATCCTGGTATACAATTCCAACTTAATCCATCATCTTGTGTTAAAAGTAATTTTAAAGATTTAACAAAATTCTTAATACTTTTAGTTAGTATATTTCCATTAAATATTGACGTTTGTTCTTCATATCTATTTACAGGCAGTTTAGGTATTGTAATAATTCCTAAATCAATTTGATTTAAATCAAACGTATTTATTATTATATATAACATTATAGGTAATGCTATTATAAATATTATGGAAAAACTCAATATAACATTCTTTATATTTACTTTTTTAGTATATAACAGATAAATATACATAATTATGCAAAATATTGGTAAAAAGAAATATGAAGTTCCATAAGTATAACTTGAAATTCCTAATAATATAGAAGCTATATATAGTTTTGATACATTATTTGTTTTAATAAATTTAACAATAAAATAAATCGCATACAGTACAAAATCAGGAAATATATTTGATTCTAATCCCCATCTACTTTTCATTATATTCCATGGGCATATAACTAAAAAAGATAGTCCAATAATAGCAAATTTTTTATTTTTTACTTCATTCAATAAATTATACCATACTATTAAAGATATGCATCCTAAAATTACCATAGGTAATCTTGTTGTTATTACGTTTAATCCAAATAACTTTATGAATGGTATCATAAGATATGAATATAATGCATTTTGCCCGCTTCCCCATGCCTCTAAGAACACTGGAAATTTATTACCATTTCTATCACATCCGAATTCAAGTATAGAGTACGCATCATATCCAGAAGAAGCTTCATCTACATTTAGTCCTTTTGGATTTATATTAATTCCTACACTTCGTGTTATAAACCCTACAACTAATATAATATATAAAATTATATTGTATTTATTTTTTTTAAAAAATTCTTGTTTTTCTTTTTTTATTTTAGGAAATATTATTATTACTGGTAAAATTATTGATGCTAGTATAGCTATAATATTATATGTCATTATATCTTTTCTCCCTATCTTTCATAATTTGTTTACTATATCTATCTTCCTCTGAAAATATGCATCCACAATATTTTTGCATATACAACCCTAATTCACGTGCTTTGGCTTGTCCTTCTCTAAATCCAACTCTAAAATCTCTATATAAAAATTGTATATTATATTTTTCTGCAAGTTTTTCGCACAACACTTTTAGTTCTTCATGTTTTTGATACGGACTTACAAATAAAGTACTAGTAAATGCATCAAATCCATTTTCTTTTGCATACTTTACAGTTTGTTCTAATCGTACTTTATAGCAATAATTTACGCATCTATTTTTTAAATCACATGTTACATTTTTGCAGAATTCATCCAATCCATATTCTTCATTAAATATTGCTTTAACATTTATTTGTTTAGAATATTCTTTCAATGTATCTCTTCTTGTTTTATATTCTATGTATGGGTGTATATTAGGATTATACCAATATAATATTGGCTCAATTTCTTCATTTCTTAGACTTTCTATGCAGTACACACTACATGGTGCACAACATGTATGCATTAATAATTTCATAATATTCTCCTATTTTTTAATTGTTATATATTTTTTCTTATACATTATATCATATTGTAGTATTCTACATTTATCTATTGCAATTCTAAATTTGCTAGTTTTGCTACATTTATTTCTAAACATTATATATTGGATAAATTCAATATATATCATAATTTGAATACACTGTTAGCTATTATTATACTATTTAGTATCACGCTATATATATGATGTTAATTTTTTTAATGTTTTATTTCTGTTCCTTTTATTTATATATATCATACATAGAAATTTCACCTATTTTATTTTTATTAAGCTTTACAAAATCTATTATATCTGTCGGTGTTTGCCAATTTTTCTTGTACTTATCTTTTAATATTAAATATCTTGTTTCTAAATTGTTTTTAATATCACTTGTTATTTTTTCAAAGCTACTTTCTCCCAAATTTCCCTTTAAAAACATATCATAATTTTTGTTGTACTTATCTATTGGAATCATATATATGCTTGCTGATGCATCTAATATTATAACTTTTTCTTTACTTTTTGTAATATATTCATCTATGTTTATTATTTGATTTTCTAAATTTTTATTAATAGGAATATATTTGTAATGATTCAACTCACTAAAATTTTTTTCCATTTCTCTATATTTTTTTATATTTTTTATTGCATAAAAGATTGTAAAAAGTACAATTACGGTGCTAGTGAACACACATATGCCTTTTATAATTTTATTTAAGATTTTTTTGTTTACTAAATATTTAGAATATACTATTTTTATTAAATAATAAATTTCATACATACATAATATTATCCCTATCGTAGAAGCTATCATAAAATGAATTTTATCTGATATCGGAAATGCTATAACAAATATCGCTAAACTGTAAACTAATAGTAAATATGTACATTTATCTTTTTCCAATATTATTGACTTTATCCATGCATATACAAATGAAATAGGTACTATTATTGCCAAGCAATTTATAATTTTATATGTCATTAAATTTTTGTATGAAACATAATTAGAAAATTCTTTTGTCCCCATAAATGTATAACTAATAAATTCTGAAAATGCTCCGTTTATTATAATATATATCAACATTATTGCTATTGGTATTATTACGCCTATCATCCTATATAAGAAGCTTTTAATATATGTTTTAAACTCTTCTTTTTTTCTTACAAATAGTAATTTATTGCCTAAACACACTATTATTATAAAGATGCCACTAGTTTGCTTTAATGTGAATGTTATTCCTGCTAATATTCCTAGTAGAATATCTTGTCGTAAATCACATTTTATCAATTCATTTGTTCTTTTATACTTTATAATTTCATTATAAAGTATAATCAACGTTACTAGTAATGTTGCATAATTGTAATCTATACAATAGTAATCTTTTAATAAATACCCTAATATAAATGTACATATTAAAGATATTTCTTTCTTTATTCCTAGTACATTAAATATTTTATATGCCATATACAAGATAGATGTACATAATAATGCAGCTAATACTCTCATCACTACTAATTCATTAAATGTCAATTTTAATATTAATCCATTTATTAATGGTAATAACGGCATTTGTAGCATATTAAAATCTTTATATGGTATTATTACTTCCGATATGTTTTTAGCAAATGTATAGTTCCATAATTCATCTAAATCTTTTATTTCTTTCTGCAAAATAATCGATAATATTGCAAGAAAAATTAGTATAAATAATAAAATCTCTGCAATTTTTTGTTTTTTCATATTTTCCTCTATTCTATGTTTATTTTTTTATCTATTATATACTCTGGCCTTCCCTTTGATTCGTCATATATTCTTCCTACATACTCTGAAATTAGCCAAATTGATAACAATTGTATTCCTCCTAAAAAAGTTATTGTTACCATTAATGATGTCCAACCAGGAGTTAAATGATTTAAATTAAACGCAAACGAAATTAAGGCATAGATTAATATGATAAATGAAATTAACACTGAAAATATTCCTAATACTCCTAATATTTTTAGTGGCTTAGTTGAAAAACTAGTTATTCCGTCTAAAGCCAGCTTTATCATTTTCTTTAGTGGATATTTTGTTTTTCCTGCAAATCTCTCTTTTCTTTCATACTCCAAAGGAATTTGTTTAAATCCTACCCAACTAAATAATCCTCTTAAGAACTTATTGTGTTCTGGTAACTGGTTTATTACCTCAATTACTTTTTTATCAGCTAGCCTAAAATCTCCTGTGTCTTTTGGTATTTCTGTATCTGATAGACTATTTAGCATTTTATAGAACATTTTAGCTGTGAATATTTTAAATTTTGTTTCTCCTTCACGTACTTTTCTTTTTGCATATATTACTTCATTGCCTTCTTCCCATAATTTAACCATTTCTTCAATGACTTCTGGTGGGTCTTGCATATCCGCATCCATAATAACAACTGCATCACCTGTTGTAAATTTTAATCCCGCTGTAACAGCTGCTTGATGTCCAAAATTTCTAGAAAACGATATAATTTTTACATTATTATCATTTTGTGATATTTTTTCTAAAAGTTCCAATGTCTTATCTTTACTTCCATCATTTATAAATATAATCTCATGCTCATATGAACTAAGCTTATTTAATACATTTTTTGTTCTGTCATAACATTCATTTACAACATCTTCTTCAAAATACATTGGTATTACCACTGATATTTTTTTCATTTACTTTCTCCTTATTCATACATTTTATTGAAAACTCTATATTCACTTTTTCTTTTCTATTTATTTTTAAATTCTATCCCTATGTGTCTATATGCAGGTTGCAAAGCTACTCTTCCTCTAGGAGTTCTTGATATAAAACCTATTTGCATTAAATATGGCTCATACACATCTTCTATTGTCTCAACTTCTTCTCCAACTGTTGTTGCTAATGTTTCTAATCCTAGAGGGCCACCATTATATTTTAATATTATAGTTTCCAAAATTTTTCTGTCTATATCATCTAACCCTAGTTCATCTATTTCTAGTTTATTTAATGCTGTTTTAGCTAATTTTAATGTTATATCTCCATCTCCTAAAACTAAAGCATAGTCTCTTACTCTTTTTAAAATTCTATTTGCTATTCTAGGTGTTCCTCTTGAGCGCATAGCAATTTCATCTGCTGCATCATCATCAATATTTATATTTAATATTTTACTTGATCTTTTTACTATTTTTTCTAAGTCTTTTGTTTCATATAAATCTAGTCTTTCTACAATTCCAAATCTATCTCTTAATGGTGTAGTAAGTGATCCTGCCTTTGTTGTAGCGCCTATTAATGTAAATTTAGGCAAATCTATTCTAATTGATTTTGCTGTAGGTCCTTTTCCTATTATTATATCTAAAGAAAAGTCTTCTAATGCTGGATATAATATTTCCTCAACATTTTTATTTAATCTATGTATTTCGTCTATAAATAAAACATCATTTTCTTGTAAGTTAGTAAGTAATGCTGCTAAATCTCCAGGCTTTTCTATTGCTGGTCCTGATGTTATTTTTATATTTGATTTCATCTCATTTGCTATTATTGTAGAAAGTGTTGTTTTACCTAGTCCTGGAGGACCATATAACAAAACATGGTCCAAAGGCTCTTTGATTTTCTTAGCAGCCTCTATATAAATTTTCATATTTTCTTTTACTTTTGTTTGTCCTATATATTCATTTAGAAATTGTGGTCTTAATGTTGTTTCTATTCTTTCTTCTTCTATCCCTTCAACTTCTAAGTTCATTATCTTATTATCTTGCATAAAATCACCACGATAATTATATCTTTAAATAGTAAATAATGCAATAAAAAATGACAGATTTTGTTGAATCTGCCATTATATTTCTTTTACATTTGTAACATCTGGTAAAGTTGTTAGCTTCGTAATAATTTTATTCTTAGTAATCATCTTATTGTTGTATTTACAAATTAATTTCAAAGAGTTATATTTCTTGTCATTATCTGTTATATCTTTTATTTGCTTTATTTCTAATTCGTGTTTATCTAAGAATTTTTCTACTTCTGGTATAAAGTCTTTGATATTTTCATTCGTATCTAATTCTAAATCAAGAACATCAAAATGATCTAATCTATCAGAAAACACATAAGCATATGACAATATTAAATAAGCACATATTGTTGCTACAACAGCTCCAAGATAGAATCCTGCACCAACACATAATCCTATACAAGATACAGTAAGTAATCCAGATGCTGTAGTTAGACCTTTTACATTGAACCCATCACGTAATATAGTTCCTGCACCTAAAAAACCTATTCCTGATAAAAATTGTGCAGCAATTCTAAAAGGATCAACATTATATCTTTGGGCTAATGATTCACCACACAAAACTACTAATACAGCACTTATACCTAAAAGAGCATGTGTTCTAAATCCTGCTGGTTTATTCCAGCTAGAACGTTCCATTCCTATTACTCCTGATAATATAACTATTAATATGATTTTAAAAATACACTGAAAACTAAAATTATTCCAAATTGCTTCTAGCATTTCCATTTTATTATATCATTCCCTTCTTTTTATTGAAAAAAAAACTAATAATATTATACTATAATACTATTAGTTTTTAAAGAGAAATATTTACTTTTTATCTTCTTTTTTATAATATTTATTTATAGCTTCATCTAAACGCTTGCTAACTTCATACGTTCTTTGGTCAACGATTCCATATTTTCTTATACTGTCAAGCAACTCTTTCCTTAATTGTTCTATATCTACCATCTTACTTTGTATAAATCCTCTATCTTTAAATCTAGCGCCTTGGCAATTCTTACCATCATTGATATACTGGGTTCTTTTATATTATTTTCTATGTCATTTATATGTGTAGTTGAAATTCCAGTTCTATCGGATAATTGTGCTAGAGTCAGATTCCTTTCTTTTCTTTTTTCTTTTAATAAAATTTCTACATGCATTTATTCTCACCAATTCTAGTATTTACATTTTTTGTATATTTAAGCATAGAATCTGTCCGTTTTGGCGGAATTTTATAAATTCTTTGTATTTAGAATTAAATTTAACTTGTTTGTTAATAATTATATTGTCTTTTTGCTTTTTTGTCAAGTTTTTTATACATGTATTCATTTTATAAAAGATTTACTTTGCACAGTATTTTATATGTTTTTTCCATTTTTGTCAATTATTGTTAATTATTTTTTTGTTTTTTTACCAGTTAACAGCCGGCTTTCTCATATATTATATATAGTTGTTTTACAATTATATTTAGTATTTTATAAAATTATTTTGCGACATCCACAGTTTAAAACTTATTGTTTCTTCTTTGCTTCGCAAAGTTCTAAACAATAGTTTTTGCACCTTCAAAAGTTCGCTTTTTCTGCCACTGGCAGCGCAATCTTCTTCAGCAGTTAACAGCCGGCTGTTAACCTTATATACATATTTCAAATTTTCTTTAATGGTAAAACAAAAAAGAGTAGATTTTTCTACTCTTTTTTATTTTGGCTCCTCAAGCAAGGCTCGAACTTGCGACATCACGGTTAACAGCCGTGCGCTCTACCAACTGAGCTATTGAGGAATATAAAATAAAAATCTGGCGACGTCCTATTTTTCCAGCAGGGAACCCCACAAGTATCTTCGGCACTTTAGAGCTTAACTTCTGTGTTCGGCATGGGTACAGGTGTTTCCTCTAAGTCATTATCACCAGAAATTTTTTAGTATGCTTAGCACACTCAAAAATACATAGATATATCTTTTATTTCTATCCTATTAGAACTCTCCACCGTAATTATAATATTTGTGGTTAAGCCCTCGATTTATTAGTATTGGTCAGCTTAATACATTACTGTACTTACACCCCCAACCTATCAACCATGTAGTCTTCATGGAATCTTACTACCTTAACGGTATGGGATATCTTATCTTAGGGTGGGCTTCACACTTAGATGCTTTCAGCGTTTATCCCTTCCATACTTAGCTACTCAGCCGTGCCACTGGTGTGACAACTGATACACCATCGGTATGTCCATCCTGGTCCTCTCGTACTAAGGACAGCTCCCTTCAAATATCCTCCGCCTGCGACAGATAAGGACCGAACTGTCTCACGACGTTCTGAACCCAGCTCGCGTACCGCTTTAATGGGCGAACAGCCCAACCCTTGGAACCGACTTCAGCTCCAGGATGCGATGAGCCGACATCGAGGTGCCAAACCTCCCCGTCGATGTGAACTCTTGGGGGAGATAAGCCTGTTATCCCCAGGGTAACTTTTGTCCGTTGAGCGATGGCATTTCCATTTACTACCACCGGATCACTAAGCCCTACTTTCGTATCTGCTCGATATGTCTATCTTCCAGTTAAGCTCCCTTCTGCCTTTACACTCTTTTGTGCGATTTCTGTCCGCACTGAGGGAACCTTTGGGCGCCTCCGTTACTCTTTTGGAGGCGACCGCCCCAGTCAAACTGCCCGTCTGACATTGTCCTCTGACCAGTTTATGATCACAAGTTAGAATTTCAATAACTTAAGAGTGGTATCCCAACGTTGACTCCAGATATGCTGACGCACATCCTTCTCTGTCTCCCACCTATCCTGTACATAAATTACCAAAACCCAATATCAAACTACAGTAAAGCTCCATGGGGTCTTTCTGTCTTGTCGCAGGTAACTAGCATCTTCACTAGTACTACAATTTCGCCGGGTACATTGTCGAGACAGTGCCCAAATCATTACGCCTTTCGTGCGGGTCAGAACTTACCTGACAAGGAATTTCGCTACCTTAGGACCGTTATAGTTACGGCCGCCGTTCACTGGGGCTTTGGTTCAAAGCTTCGATTTACATCTAACCCTTCCCCTTAACCTTCCAGCACTGGGCAGGCGTCAGCTCCTATACTTCATCTTTCGATTTAGCAGAAACCTGTGTTTTTGTTAAACAGTTGCTTGGGCCTATTCTCTGCGGCCTACTTTTACATAGGCACCCCTTATTCCAAAGTTACGGGGTCAATTTGCCGAGTTCCTTAACAATGCTTCTCCCGCTCGTCTTAGGATCCTCTCCTCATCTACCTGTGTCGGTTTGCGGTACGGGTACCTCTATTCAATATCTACCAGCTTTTCTCGTCAGTGTGATTCTTGATAATTCGTTACTTTAATTTCACTATATCTTTCGATACGAGTTTTTCCTCTTCCTCGCTTATCTTCCTCTCCTGCGTCCCTGGTATCTTTTAAGAATTTCGGTAGTGCAGGAATTTTAACCTGCTGTCCATCGGCTACGCCTCTCGGCCTCACCTTAGGTCCCGACTTACCCTGGGCGGACGAACCTTCCCCAGGAAACCTTAGACTTTCGACGGCAAGGATTCTCACCTTGCTCTCGCTACTTATTCCGGCATTCTCTCTTCTATCTCGTCCACACATCCTTACGGTTATGCTTCATCCTACTATAGAATGCTCCTCTACCACTCATACATTACTGCATGAATCCGCAATTTCGGTGAATAGCTTAGCCCCGGTAATTTTCCGCGCAACTCCACTCGACCAGTGAGCTATTACGCACTCTTTAAATGAATGGCTGCTTCTAAGCCAACATCCTGGTTGTTTACGCAAAATCACATCGTTTTCCACTTAACTATATCTTTGGGACCTTAATTGACGATCTGGGCTCTTTCCCTTTTGACCACGGAACTTAGCTCCCGCAGTCTGACTCCTGAGTATAATATATGGTATTCGTAGTTTGATAGAGTTCAGTAACCTGGTTAGGCCCCTAGCTCCTTCAGTGCTCTACCCCCATATTTTTGTTCTCAAGGCTAGCCCTAAAGCTATTTCGAGGAGAACCAGCTATCTCCGAGTTCGATTGGAATTTCTCCGCTAACCACAGTTCATCCGGTGCCTTTTTAACGACAATCAGTTCGGACCTCCACTGAATTTTACTTCAGCTTCATCCTGACCATGGTTAGGTCACTCGGTTTCGGGTCTATTACATATGACTTAAGTCGCCCTATTCAGACTCGGTTTCCCTTCGGCTTCGTACCTTACATAGTACTTAACCTTGCCATATACAATAACTCGCCGGACCGTTCTACAAAAAGTACGATATCGCACCTTAACGTGCTCT
>OIYG01000532.1_pt1 | contig 36375 bp, 18 predicted proteins | sample 1587861 | NCBI WGS metagenome assembly OIYG01 (sample SAMN03283272) | human gut metagenome | biome: human-associated habitat; material: feces | host: Homo sapiens | place: Peru | collected 2012 | reverse complement strand
TGGACCTGTCTCCAAGCTGCGCTCGCAAGCGAGCTTGCATGGAGTTAACCACAATATGCCGTTTCCAACGGCTCTAAAATCCCTCTTTTCGACTTTTTCAGTGCTTTCGCCAAAGGCATGTCCCTACACTATGGCGTTATCGTTTTGAGAAATTTGATGCGGCTTTTTACCAAGAAATCATGTTATCATCATGGGTTTTTCGCCGTGAACGGCGAGCGGTTTTTATCCTTGGAGCAAAGTGGAAGGCCCTCGTAAGAGGGTGGCGGAGGGATTGTGCGGTTGGCGGCATGGAAACTTGTTTCCAATGACGCAAAGCGCACAGTCGCATCGCCAAATGCGAAGCATTCCACTTTGCTCCAAGGCTGTTTTTTATGTTTTTGTCTTTGATTCCATTCACGATTCGGCAACAATGCACAATCTATCCCAGTAATTTTCCACTGAACCCATTTTGCTCATCCCTATGAAGGAATTATTTGATGAAATGGGCGTGCTGCACGTCGTAGAGCCCGGTGTCGAGGAGTCGGATTTGGGGAATTACGGGCAGAGCGAGGAATGAGAGGGTGATGAATGGGTCGATGTTTTGATTCACACCCAACTCATGCGCCTTATGTTCGAGACGCGAAATGCCTGTAATGGCATCGTCGATGCCAAGGGGCGACATCAAGCCATAGCATGGCAGCGCAAACTCGTCAATCACCTCGCCATCAGAGGCTATCACATATCCGCCACCAATGTCGCGGAGACGATTGCACGCCACAGCCATATCCGTGGCATTATCGCCAGCGCAAATCACATTGTGCGAGTCGTGAGCCACACTCGTAGCCACTGCCCCACCCTTGATGTTGTAGCCAATGAGCGGACACACGGCTATGTTGCCGTTTTTGCCGTGCCGCTCCACGGTGGCAAGGATATTCAAGCCCTTGTATTCGCCATTGTCAAGCACCACATGCTCGGTGAGCAACTGCCCATCCACGATTTTGATGGCATTGCGCTGCGCCACGGCACTGAGCACGAAGTCGCTTGCGGTGAGCGTTTTGAATTTCACCGTATTGGGATAGCCGTTCTGCACCACATTGGTATCATTTATGATACTTTTATCAATGATTTTACCATCTTTAATCACACAGGAAATATCGCTACATGCGGCATCGGTAATCACGATGTCGGCAACATACCCCTCACGGATATTGCCCCTTTGGGCAAGGTGATAGTAGCAACAAGGGTTGAACGACGCCATTTTCGACACCTCGCCCCAAGTGAAGCCCATCTCCAACGCCTTTCTCACAATATGCGAAATATGCCCCTCCTGCGCAATGGTGGAGAGGTGCTTATCGTCGGTGCAGAACGAGAATTTCGACACATCAAGCCCATGCTCCTTCACGCAGTGGAGCAAGGCATCGGCATTGCGTGCCGCGCTACCCTCACGGATATAGATGTTCATGCCCTTGTGGTAGCGTGCCAGCACACCCTCATCGTCGTAGCACTCGTGGTCGTTGGAAATGCCGTATTCCACATAGGCATCCACCATCGCCTCGTCCATGCCGGCTGTGTGTCCGTCGATAGGGCGGCCGTCGAACAGCGAGAGTTTCGCCATCATTTCAGGCTCACCAGCCACCACATCGCCAAACGACATCACCTCGCCCAACCCCACAATGCGCTCATCGCTCAAAAACGGCTTCATCTGCTCGGCGGTGAAATGCCCTGCCCCATTAGTCTCGAAACTGGTGGCTGGCACACACGAGGGAACTACGGTGAAAACGCTGATTTGCGCTTTGTCGGTCTCGTCGAGAAACAGCCTAAGCGCATCGGCACCGCCCACATTCACCAACTCGTGCGGGTCGGCTATCACAGTGGTTGTGCCCCACGGCAGCACCGCCTTACCAAATGTGGCAGGCAGCACCATCGACGACTCAATATGCATGTGCGAGTCAACAAAGCCCGCCACCACCATCTTGCCAGCGCAATCAATCACCACATCGGCTGTAGCCCGGTCGGCTGCGCCAACAAAGGTGATTACGCCATCGGTAATCCCCACGTCGGCTTTGGTCACTGTGCCCGATTCGGCATCTACCACATTTCCGTTTTTCAGCAAAATGCTGAACGGTTTGTTTCTATTGTCATTGGAGTAGTTTGTCATAAAGTGTTTTTTTCAGTATGATGAATTGGCGATAATTTACTTACGAAACGATGGTAGCAACGATGGTGCGCGCGCCACCGTGATTGCGAAACTCGCACAGGTAAATGCCTTGCCAAGTGCCGAGGTTGAGTCTGCCGCCCGTGATGGGAATGGTGAGCGTGGCACCCACAAGCGCACACTTGGCGTGAGCAGGCATATCGTCGCTGCCCTCAAGCGTGTGCTTGAAATAGGGTTGGTTCTCTGGCACCAAATGGTTGAAAATCTCGTTCATATCGTGGCGCACGTCAGCGTCCCAGTTCTCGTTGAGGCAAAGCCCTGCCGAAGTGTGCTTCAAAAGCAGGTGCAGCACCCCCACTTCGGGAAGTGCCCCAAGCTCACGCACCACCTCATCGGTCACCAAATGGCAACCACGAGTGCGGGCACGAAGTTGAAATTCCTTTTGAGTAATCATATTCATTTATATAAAGTGGAGGCACACCGATTGAGGTATGCCTCCACAAAGATACGATTTTATTTCAATTATTTAATAATCATGCGAGCAGTTTGGACACCTGATTGAAGCAGATACACACCTGCGGAAAGACCTGAAGTTGAGATTTTGCCATCAATAGGGGTTTCGGTCTTCACCAGTCGGCCCTCGATGTTGTAAATCTTCACATCTTCCTTCGCACCTGCCACAGTCACCATTGCGCCAGCATAAGCAGGGTTTGGTGTCACGGTCATACGGCGATTGTCAGCCACCACGGTGGTCACACCAGAAGCCTCATCCTTGCCATAGAGCAATTCGATGCCAGGAATTTCAAGCGAATAGTTCTGACCAGTGGTAGCGGCACCTGTGCTGAAATAGATATACACCATTTGCAATGGATAGTTGGAGAGGTCGGCAGCGTCGCACCATTGGCTGGTAGGCAATTTGCACACATATTCGCCCTCCACATTTTCAGGAATCTCAAAATCGGAAATCACTTGTGCGCCATTCACCGTGTTGGTAGAAATGCTCACACGCTTCACTTTTAGGTTGCCCGGACGGAAGCGAACACGGAGAGTGTCGGGAATACCCCACAACGCCATTTTCTTGGCAAGTTTGATGTAGGGGTTACGCGAACTTGCACCCACGAAGTCGATTTTCATACCGTTTTCAAAAGAAGTGATAGTGCGGTTTTTGCCACCGCTTTGGGTGATGGTCCAAGTGGTTGGGTCGATGCTCACCTGCTCCACAGTGGTGACGTGAGCCTTAGGGTTCTGAACCTTCACGCTTACAGTGCCTTCAAAATTCTCGCCCTTTCCTGAGATTTCGGCTTCGCCATCGGCTACGGCTTTCACCACACCAAATTCATCAACGGCTGCCACATCGGTGTTGCTTGAAGTCCAGTTCATCACCGATGGGTCAACGATGTCGCTACCTGCGCCACTCACGCCAAGCACCTTGATTTCGTAGTCGTGGTTTTTGTCCACCACCACGCTCTTGTCGCGGAGCACTTTCTCGGCGTTCACGATACGCACTGGTTGAGTGCACTTCACACCTTTGTATTCGGCATAGATGTTGCCATCGGCAGGAGTGGCTGAAGCGATGAAGGTGCCATCGCGGAATGTGCCCACTTGTGGATCGCAAGAGAGAGTCACGCCCTCCAATTCACGGATTTTCAGCACACCATATTTATTGTAGCCCCACACCTTTGGAGCGATTTTTGCGCTGATAGAGATATTCCAGCAGCGAGGCGCGAAGTTAATCAAACCGATTTCATCGTCAACAGGAGCGTTCGACACGAGCAAACAGCCGTTGCCCACAGAGCGAAGCGATCCGTCGCTTGGGGTGTTGACCACATCGCCATTCACCACCATGCACGATGAACCGCCACCGTCGAGGTTCACAGCATTCACCGCACCCAGTCCCAAGAACACGCCAGCAGCCTCGCCGAGCGAAACGCCAGTTGATTTAGGACTGCGACCGTCGATCACCACGAAATACACCTTGGTGCTGTCGGCATTAAAACCGATGCAGGTGCGTGGGTGGCGTTCGTCCCAATCATCAATAATCTTGCCATTTTGCAATATGATATGGTCGCTACCGCCCATCAGTTCCTTGAAATTCTTGAGCAAACCGGGTTGCGAGCGCAAATCCACTTTCAGATTGATAGCCAACTCGTCGCCCTTAGCCATGGCTTTCAGGCGGTCGATGCAAGTGCCACGAGCCCACAGAATGGCGCAGCCTTCAGGAATGTCGCTCACACCATTGCCATCGAAAATAGAGTCAACCACACAGTTCTCCACGGCATTGGCGTGCCATGCGAAAGCACCGCTCTTTGGACGAATGAGTGCCTTCATACCACCAGCGCAGTTCTCGGTTTTGGGGCCGTAGGCATTGGTGTAGAGGTTGATTTGGTTGCCGCCTGTGTTTTCCCACTCAAGGCGCTGCATATTCACCGTGTGCAGACGGTAACTTTCGCCCTTATGGGTGATAGAGCCGTAGAAGTCCACACGGTCGATGTAGGGGCGGCGTTCGTCGTCGAGCACAAAGCAAGCACGGCCCACAGGGTTGGTGATGCACTGGTCGAGTTTGAACTGTCCGCTTCGTGGAATGCCGTTTTCAAGCGTATTCTGGAAGAAATAAAAGTCGCCATTTGTTGCGCCAATCACCTCATGGCCAGGGCGATTGTTTCGGGTAGCCATGCTCAAGGGGTTTTCTTCAGCCACACCCTTGTCGCCACCTTTGCAAGTTTCGAAATCCACATACTTGTTGGTCAGATCCATTTCCATCACGCTCACTTTCAGAGGCATGGCGGGCAAATCGTATTTCGCGAAAATCACGCCCGGTCCCACCATGTGTGGAAACACGAGGGTATCCACATCGAAAACTTTACTGCCAACTGTCCATTGTGTTTTGGCACGCATCGGACTTGCCAGCAGCAAGACCAACGCTACGAGAAAAATCAACTTTTTCATCTTTAATTATTTAGTCTAATAACAGGTTAATCAAAGTGGTGACATCGCCCACATTCACAGTGCCGTCGGCATTTAAATCGCACACGGCATCGGAATACGACGACAGTCCTAATATCTTATTAATCAACGCAGTCACATCGGTCACATTCACCTCGCCATCGCCATTGATGTCGCCCGGCTTTTGCGCTGCCACAGCATTGTAAACGGTTTCAAAGCCCTTGAAGTCGATGGTGTATTTCTGACCAGTCTTTGAAGTGCCCATATTCAGTTGAATGGTGCTCAGCGTCAGAGGATAGGAGCCCATATTTTCAGTATCTACCCACGAAGCGGTAGGCACCGAGAGATGCAGGTCGTTGCCGGCAATCACGGTGTCGGGCTGAAGGGTGAGATAGGTGATTTTCTCACCGTTGCGACGAATGCCCAGCACCACATTCTTCATAGGTGCCTCGCCCGGATTCAAACGAATCTGAACAGAGTCGGGCAAACTCCACAAGCGAACGTTCTTGCTCAGCACAATCTTGGGACTGCGGCCCGACGCTCCTGTGTAGGTGTAGGTGAAACCATCGCCATGGGCGGTGCTCACAGCGTTTTTACCACCAGTCTGCGTGATTTTCCAAGTGCTCAAGTCGATATTGGGGTCGATGGGCATAATGTGAGCGGTCGGACGCTCTACAATCACCTTCATGGTGTCGGTGAAGTCGCCAATGGTGCCATACACATACGCCTCGCCGTCTTTCACGCCACGAAGCACGCCTGTGGCAGCACCGATTTCCACCACGCTCTCATCGCTGCTGCTCCAAGTGAGGGCGGCAGGATTCACGGCACGCTTCACGCCATCGATGGTGTTTTCCACAGCCACGGCATATTGGCGATAGGTGTCGGTGATGATGGAGTCGTTCACAATGCGCAATCCTTCGCCATTACCCAAAATCTGAACAGGCACGGTGGCGGTGAGGTCGCCATAAGTGGCAGTAAGCACAGCATCGCCGCAGCCATCACCGCAGAAAGTGCGTGCGTCGGTCATGTGTCCTACGGATTCGGGACAAGTGACCGTCACACCCTGCAAATCGGTGTCGATGAGCAAGCCATATTGGTTGTAGCCGTAGAACTTAGGAGTATAAACGCCATATTTCGGCACTTTTGCCACCCAATCAACGAATGCGATGCGCGCGATAGTGCTGTCGTCGGGGGCTGTGCTAATGGCGAAGAAGCCGTTAGCATCGGAGCGTTCGGTACCGTCGCTTGGCACGTTGAGTGTGCCCAAAGCCTGGCTATACATTGTAGATGAGCCGCCGCTGTCGAAGTTCAAGCCTTCCCATGCGCCCAGTTGGCGGAGCAAGTCGGCACCCTCGGTGGTGCGTGCGCCACTTGAGATAGGCGAACGGCCATCAATCTGCACCATGATGATTTTGGTCTCGTCTTGGCTGTAACCCATCACGGTGAGGGGCTGACCGCTGCTGAACTGGCTCATGATATACTCGGTTTCGAGCACTTCGCCCTTCTCCAAGATTTTTGGAACACTTGAAATCATGGTAAACGGATTCACTTCCTGACCACTCATATACACACGAATGTCGAAAGTGACCACATCGCCCGGTTTCAGGCTGTTCACAAAGTTGAGCGTAGAGCCTTGACCACGAATCACGAAGCCGTTGGCAGGAATGTCCATATCGCCCTCGCCCGATGGTGCAGAAGTCACCACCAAGCGGAATGGCTTGGCAATGCCAAACTCCTCGCCCTCGGCAAGCACCGCCTGCACCTCGGCACAAGTGCCACGCAAGTTGGTGCCCGAAAGATAAGTGGAGGTGAACAGTGCTACCTGGTCGCAAGCATATTCGCAGTTCACCACGCCCATGGGTGCGGTTTCGCCTTTTCCGTTTGTCACCGTGCCGCCAAATGTGGCTTCGCCAAAGAGGGGTTTCTTGTTCTGGTCGAGGGTGAAGTCAATCCAGTTGCCCACATGGTTCACACCGTGGTAAATCGTGCCGTCTGCAATACATGGGCCGATTGGAGAGCCCATCACCGATTCGCCACGGCCCGTGAGACCGCTGGTGCGGAAAAAGTCGCCATTCACGCCCAGGAAATACTGTGCGCCCGGACGCGATTTGCGGCGCGACATTCCCGAAATGGTTTCACCGCCGGCATACTTGTCCTGCCCCATCACGGCAGAGAAAGTAACGTAAGGGTTCGTGAGGTCAGTAATGGAATAGCGCACATACATCTGTCGGCCAGCGTCGCCACGCATCAGTAGCTGTGTGCAACTGGTGCTCGGTCCCACCATGGCATGAAAGATGGTATCAGCCACATATTCCGTGCCTCGAATATTGTAGTTAATCGAAGCGTTTGCCGCCCAAGCCATAACACAGGCAAGGGCGGAAACTATCATCTTTATCATTTTGTGGACGATTTAAGAATCATATTGATAAGGTCGGTCACATCTGATACATTCACCACACCGTCGCCATTTAAATCACAAGCAGTGTTGCTGTAGTCGGAAAGACCGAGGATTTTGTTAATCAATGCAGTCACGTCAGATACGTTCACCACACCGTCGCCATTGATGTCGCCCTTATTTTCGGCAGGGATAGCGTTGTAAACGGTTTCGAAACCGTCGAAGTCGATGGTGTATTTCACACCAGTCTTTGAAGTACCCATATTCAGTTGGATATTGTTGAGCGTGATAGGATAGTTCATCATATCGGCAGCATCGATCCATGATGCTGTAGGCAATTCAAGTTCAATCATCTTGCCGGCAATCACGGTGTCGGGAGTAAGGGTATGGTAACTTACCTTCTGACCGTTGGGGCGAAGGCTCAATACCACATTCTTCACAGGTGCCTCACCTGGGTTGAAACGAATGCGGATAGCATCAGGCAAACTCCACAAGCGAATGTTTTTGGTGAGCACAATCTTTGGACTGCGGCCCGATGCACCGGTGTAGGTGTAAGTGAAGCCATTGCCGTGTGCTTCGCTCACGGCATTCTTACCGCCCGTTTGGCTGATTTTCCAAGTGCTCATATCCATATCGGGATCAATAGGCATGATGTGGGCAGTAGGGATTTCCACATTCACAATCATGGTGTCGGCCACCTCGCCGAGTTTACCAATCACTTGGGTGGTGCCGTTGCGCACACCCTTCAGCACGCCAGTGTGTTCACCGATGGTGACAATGCTTTCATCGAGGCTGGTCCAAGTGAGTGCGAGTGGACTAATGCTCATGGCGTTTTCGCCGAGAGTGGTTTGAACATCTACTGCATATTCCTTAAAGCTGTCGGTGATGATGGAATCGTTGGTAATTTTGATGTCGTCGACGGCATCAACAATAGTCACAGGTTCCGACACGCTCATACCCTCGTAAGTGGCAGTGAGCACGCCTTCGTGCACCGATGCGTCGGCATAGAAAGTAGAATCGGCGATGATATTGCCCAGCGACTTGTCGCAAGAGAGTTTCACACCCTTCACATCTTGGCTCACCAGCATACCATATTTGTTGTAGCCATAGAATTTTGGGGTATATACACCGTATTTAGGGAATTTGAGCGAGAAATCCACGAAGCGAATGCTTGCGATAGTGCTGTCGTCGGGGGCAGAACTTACCACATAGAAGGCGTTGCCATCGGCACGCTCTGTACCGTCGCTGGGGTGGTTGCGAATACCGAGGGTACTGGTGTAGAGCACAGCAGAGCCGCCACCGTCCATATTGATACCGTCGGTAGCACCTGCATAGCGCATGATGTCGGCAAGCCATGTGGTGCGCACGCCGCTCGACAATGGTGAACGGCCGTCAACCACCATGAAATATGCTTTTTTGCCACCGTCGCTATAACCGATAGCGGCACGAGGTTGGCGAGTGTTGGCATCGCCACGGTCGGCTTCGCTTTGCAGCGTCACGCCATCTTCCAAAATCTTTGGGTTACCGGTCACGATTTGGTAAGGCTCTACCGACTTGCCTTTGGCAGTCCAAGAGAGTGTTACGGTCACCTCGTCGCCTTCCTTGAGGTTTTGGATAAATGAAGAGGCTGCACCTTGTCCGTGAAGCACATAGTGACCCTCAGGAATGGTCATATCGCCATCACCGGTTGGAGCACTCACAATTCTCATTTTGAAAGGCTTTGCGGTTTCAAATTTTTCACCATCGGCAACCACAGCCAGCACTTCCCAGCCGTTCCAGTGCCAAGTATGGCCGTAGTAGAGGTCATTGTAGATGGTCACCTTATCCACATTCGATGCAGGCACCTCACCGCTGTAGGTGTTGATGCCGCCCACAGTGGCTTGCGAGCCATCAGCAGCCACAATCGAGCCACTGAAGAAGAATGGGTCTGCATACAGGCTGCCATCGGTGGCTACTACAAAGTTTTTATATTCTCTGGCATTGTTGCGTGCACGGTAAATCACACCGTCAACGATAGTGGAACCATAAGGGGTACCCACAGTCGAAACACCACGGCTGGTGGTGCCTCTGGTGTAGAAGAAGTCGCCATTCACGCCCACCATGTAGCGTGCGCCTGGTTTCGACTTGCGTTCAGCCATGCCTGAAATTTTCTCATTGCCAGCGAGCTTATCGGTTGCGCACACACCGCGCAGCGAGAGATAAGGGTTGGTCATGTCCATCGTGGTATAGAACACGCGAAGGGCGTCTAATGTGGTCGCGTTACGGAACCACAGTGAGGTTTGGGTTGTACCTGGGCCGATTTGGTTGTGGAACAGCGTATCTACGGTGTATTCCGTTCCTTGAATCGACCACACATTTCCTGCCACGGCAGTGATTGCAGCCACAGCAGAAAGAAGAAATGATGCAAAAGTTCTTCTCATTGTTAAAATAGCGTTTTATTAGTTAAGTCTGAATATAAAGTATAAAATTACCCATTTTCAAAAAAATAGGCAAATTTTCAATGATTTTTCTACCCTCCCCTCTCCAAAATTTTACAAAAATGTTACATAATACCACCACTATCAGCGAGGGTGTCAAATTTACAAATCCCTACGCTATGGCGTTCTGTCACATTCCTCTACCAAAGCCGATGGTGTGTTAAAAAAAGCCCTGCCATTTTGGGGTGGCAGGGCTGATATTTGGGGAAATCGTGGGGACTTATTTCAGGATCATATTGATGAGGGCGGTCACATCGCTTACGTTCACTTCACCGTCGCCGTTGATGTCGCAAACTGCGTCGGGATAGTCGGCGAGAGTGAGGATTTTGTTGATCAGCGCAGTCACGTCGCTCACATTCACCACGCCATCACCATTGATGTCGCCCTTCTTGTCTTCGGGGATTGCATTATACACAGTCTCGAAACCGTCGAAGTCGATGGTGTATTTCTTACCGGTTTTTGAAGTACCCATATTCAACTGGATATTGTTGAGCATGATGGGGAAATTCTGCATATCGGCAGCATCTATCCATGAAGCGGTAGGCAATTCAAGTTCTATCATCTTGCCAGCAATCAGGGTGTCGGGGGTGAGGGTTTGATACATCACCTTCTGACCATTGGGGCGCAGACTGAGCACCACATTCTTCACAGGAGCCTCGCCGGGATTGAAGCGAACGCGGATAGCATCGGGCAAACTCCACAGGCGAATGTTCTTGGTGAGCACAATCTTTGGACTGCGCCCCGAAGCACCAGTGTAGGTGTAGGTGAAGCCGTTGCCATGCGCTTCGCTCACAGCATTTTTTCCACCGGTTTGACTGATTTTCCAAGTTGCCAAATCCATATTCGGGTCGATAGGCATAACGTGGGCAGTTGGACGCTCTACCACCACTTTCAATGTGTCGGTGATGTCGCCAACGGTGCCATACACATACGCCTCACCGTCGTTCACACCACGCAACTTACCAGTTTCGGCATCAATCGTCACCACCGATTCGTCGCTGCTCGTCCACGAGAGCACCGACGATTGGATAGGCATGGTGATGTCGCCCACGGTGTTGGTCACTTCCACCGCATAATCCTTGAAGCCGTCGGTGATGATGGAGTCGTTCTTGAACTTAATGCCATCGCTGTTGCCGAAAATCTGCACAGGCACGGTAGCAGTCATATCGCCATAGTGGGCGGTAATCAAGCCGTCGCCAGCACCGTCGCCGAAAAACAGGCTATCCTGCTGCACATGACCCACCGATTCGGGGCAAGTGAGCGTAACGCCGTGCAAGTCGGTGTCGATGAGCAAGCCATATTTGTTGTAGCCGTAGAATTTTGGGCGATAGATGCCGTATTTTGGCACTTTTGCCACCCAATCCACAAAGGCGATGCTTGCGATGGTGCTATCGTCGGGGGCTGTGTAAACAGCGAAGATGCCGTTACCGTCGGGGCGTTCGGATCCGTCGCTTGGCACATTGCGCACACCGAGCGAACTTGAATAGAAAGTGGACGAACCACCGCTATCCATATTCACAGCATCGGTAGCACCCAAAAGGCGGAGCAAATCGGCAATTTCGGTGGTGCGTGCGCCGCTTGAGATAGGCGAACGGCCATCAATGGTGAGGAACATGATGGTTTTGCCCTCATCAGCGATAGCCACGGCGGTGACAGGCTGATTTGAGCCAAACTCTTCAAGCAGATATTCGGTATCGGTCACCTCGCCATTGTGGAGGCTGTTGGGCCAACTCGACATCATAGTGTGAGGGAACACTTCCTTACCATCGATGTGGGCATGAAATTCCACAGTGATTTCGTCGCCCTCTTTCAGCGATTTCACGAAGTCGGAACTTGCACCGAGTCCGTAAACCACAAAGCCATCGGCAGGAATATCCATATCGCCAGCGGTGGAAGGTGCGGCTGTAGCCACCATCTTGAATGGCTTGCCAAACACAAACGATTCGCCGTCGGCCAACTTCATGGCTATCTCGGCAGCACCTGCTGGGGTGTCGGTATATGGGAAGAAGTGCTTGTTGTAGATAATCAAGCGATTACCACCGCTTGGGTTCACCAAGTTCACGCCATCCACACCACAAGTTTTACCCGAAGCGTTGGTTGCCAAACCAGAGAATTTGGTGCAACCGATAATCGGATTCTGTTTGTTGGCATCGAGCACAAACTGGGTGAAATCGGTGTTGGTGTTTGCCTTGTAGATTTCACCGTCAACCACGCATGGACCAATGGGAATACCCGCCCTCGAATCGCCACGACGGGTGGTGCCTGAGGTGTAGTAGAAGTCGCCATTCACGCCCAAGAAATAGCGCGCACCCGGACGGGATTTGCGTTCCGACATACTACGCACCGTTTCGGTACCGGCAAAGCTGTCTTGCCCCATCACCGTGCTGAACGAGATATAGGGGTTGGTCAGGTCGATTTTCGCGTAGTACACATACATCTGCCTACCTTCTGCCGAACGCATCAGCAGGGAGGTCTGCGAGGTACCAGGACCAAGCATGGCATGGAACAGCGTATCGGCTTGATACTCCGTGCCACGCACATTATATTGGGTGGAGGCGTGGGCAGCCATCGCCGCCACACACCCCAATGCCATTAATGCAATCTTTTTCATCATTTTACGATTTTAAAATTATATCAATCAGTGCGGTCACATCGCTCACATTCACCACGCCATCACCGTTGATGTCGCAAGCTGCGTCGGTGTATTCAGCGAGGCTGAGGATTTTGTTGATGAGGGCGGTCACGTCGCTGGAGTTGATAGCGCCGTCGCCGTTGATGTCGCCAGTTGCGCCTGCTTCCTTCACAGCGTTATACACGGTGCCGAAGTTCTTAAACACGATGTGGTACTTCTGACCGGTCTTCGACGTCTTCATATTGAACTGGATAGAGTTCAAAGTGATGGGGTAATTGCCCATATTGTCGGCATCAGTCCATGATGCGGTTGGGAGGTCGATATCCACTTCCTTGTTAGGTTGCAAACCTGCCAATTCGATGGTTTGATAAGTCATATTTTCGCCATTTGCACGCACACCAAGCACCAAATTCTTTATAGGAGCCTCACCAGGATTGAGGGTGATGCGGATAGCGTCGGGCAAACTCCAAAGGCGGAAGCTCTTGGTGAGCACGATTTTTGGAGCTCGACCCGCTGCACCGGTATATTCATAGTCGATACCGCTGCCCACAGCCGTAGCCTTGATGTTTTTACCACCGGTTTGGCTGAGTTTCCATGTGGCGATGTCGAGATTTGGGTCGATAGGCATCACATGGGCTGTTGGACGCTCTACGGTCACGGTCAAAGTGTCGCGCACTTCACCGAGGGTGCCAATCACGAGGGCTTCACCGTCTTTCAAACCTTTCAAAATACCAGTATTTGCGCCCACAGTCACCACCGATTCGTCGGTGCTCACCCATGTGAGGGCTGCTGGATTGATAGGCATCTTTTTTTCGCCCACGGTGCTTTCCACATCGATGGCGTATTCACGATAAGTGTCGGTGATGATGGCTTTGTTCACCAACGCGATTTCATCGGCAGTGTTTTGCACTTGCGCAGTGATGGTGGTGGTGACGTCGCCGTAAGTGGCGGTAAGCACGCCTTCACTCATGGTGCCGTCGGCAAAGAAAGTGGTATCGCCAATCACATGGCCAAGACCTTCGGGGCAAGAGAGCTTCACACCCTTCACATCGGTATCGATGAGCATACCATATTGGTTGTAACCGTAGAATTTTGGGGTGTACATACCGTATTTTGGCATTTGCAAACTGAAATCCATATAGCGAATGGAGGCAATCACGCTGTCGTCGGGTGCTTCGCTCACTGCGAAAATACCGTTACAGTCGGCACGCTCATAACCGTCGCTGGGCTTGTTGCGCACGCCGAGGGCACTTGAATAGAGGCAAGTGGAACCACCGCCGTCCACGTTGATAGCGTCCCATGCGCCAGCATACTTCATCAGCGAGCCGAGGGCTGGAGTGGTAGCGCCGTCGCTCAGAGGTGAGCGGCCGTCAACCACCAAGAAAATCACCTTCTTGCCGTCTTGGCTATAACCGAGCACGGTGCGAGGGTGAACAGAGGTATCGCCATTATACACCACATTGCCGCCAACGAGCACCGATGGGTTACCCGAAATAATTTCAGATGGGGTGAAATCTGCGCCGTTGATGGTGGCATTGAGAGTGAGGGTGAGTTGGTCGCCAGGCTTGAGCGCTGCAATGTATGCGGCTGTTGAACCTCTACCAGAGAGGGTCAAGCCTTGTGCTGGCACGTCCATGTCGCCAGCAGCGCTTGGGGTGTTCACCACCTCCAATTTGCAAGGCTTGCCAAAGGCAAACGAGTCGTCGCCATCCACATAGCGCACTTGCACCTCAGTCACATTGCTTTGGTTGGTGCCCTTGAAATAAGTGGGGTTGTAGATGCCCACGGTATTGTTTGGAGTGTCGGTATTCACGCCACCGATGTTCACGGTGCCGTTTGCGCCCACGATGGTGCCACCGAAGTTCACATAACCGATAGTGGGCACTTGGTTAGCGTCGATGGAGTATTGAATTTCCACACCATTCACGCCCTTATAAACCACGCCCTTAGCCATTGAGGTGCCGATAGGTGTACCTACCACCGACTGTCCACGGCCTGTGGTGCCACTGGTGAGCCAAAAGTCGCCATTCACACCCACGTAGTAGCGCTGTCCGGGTTCTGTTTTACGTTTACACATTTGCGAAACGGTTTCGCCGCCAGCCATCATGTCGGTGCCGCTCACCGCACGGATTTTCACATAAGGATTGGTCAAATCCACTGTGGTGTAGAACACACGCAAGTGCTTGTTGCCACTTTGTAGCAGCATTGAGGTTTGTGTGGTACCCGGTCCGATGTAAGCATGAAAAGTGGTGTCGACCGAGTAAACAGTGCCAGCCACATCGCATGATCCTTTCGCATTTGCTCCAAGTGCCACAGCACCAGCGAGCATCAAAGCAGTAAATATTCTTTTCATTGATTGGATAATGTTATTTATTTTAGAAGGGAAAAACTCATCCCTGCCCTCCCATAGGAGGGGCTGAGGGATTATTGGACAATTATTTCAAAATCAAGTTAATCAGTGCAGTCACGTCGCCCACGTTCACTTCACCGTCGCCGTTAAGGTCGCACATGGCGTCGGCATAGTCGGCGAGGGAAAGAATCTTGTTGATCAACGCTGTCACATCGCTGGCGTTGATTACGCCATCACCGTTGATGTCGCCCTTTTTCAATGGGGCTTTGGGAGCGTCGAGATACACGGTTTCGAAGCCGTTAAAGTGCATGTTATACACCTGTCCAGCCTTCGAAGCGTTCATATTGAGTTGGATAGAAATCAGCGAGATGGGATAGTTAGCCATATCGGTAGCGACACACCAGTCGGCAGTAGGCAGGTCAATCACCATTTCCTTGTTGGCTGTGATAGCCGCTGGGGTGATGGTGTGGTAAACCATACCGCCACCATTGGCACGCAAACCAAACACGAAGTTTTTCACAGGTGCCTCGCCAGGATTCAGGCGCACACGAATCATATCGGGCAAACTCCACAAGCGAAAGGTCTTGGTGAGCACGATTTTTGGGCTACGGCCCGACACGCCAGTGTAAGTGTAGTCGAAGCCATCGCCTACGGCTGTAGCCACCACATTCTTACCGCCAGATTGGCTCATTTTCCAAGTGGCGACATCGAGATTGGGGTCGATAGGCATCACGCGTGCCTCAGGAATTTCCACGCTCACTTGCATGGTGTCGCAAATTTCGCCCAGCACACCCACCACTTGGGTTTTGCCGTTGCGCAAACCTTTCAGCACGCCGGTGTGCTCGCCAATGGTGACGATGCTCTCGTCGAGGCTCTTCCAAGTGAGTGCCAATGGGCTGATGTTCATCACATTCTCGCCGATGGTGGTCTGCACGTCCACAGTGTATTCCTTGTAGCCATTGGTGATGATAGAGTCGTTGGCGATTTTGATGTCGTCCACTCCATCAAGAATTTGAATTGGCATCGAAACGGTAGCACCTTGGTATGTGGCAGTGAGCGCGCCTTCACGCGCGGTACCGTCGGCATAGAAAGTGGTGTCACCTATCACATGGCCGAGTGATTCAGGGCAAGAGATGGTCACGCCCTTCACATCGGTATTCACGAGCATACCATATTGGTTGTAGCCGTAGAATTTTGGAGTGTAAACACCATATTTTGGTGAGTGCAATGCGAAGTCCACGAAACGGATGCTTGCCACCGCGTCGTCGTCGGGCGCAGAACTCACGGCATAGAACGCGTTACCGTCGGCACGCTCATTACCATCGCTTGGCTTGTTGCGAACACCGAGGGTGCTGGTGTAGAGCACCGATGAGCCACCACCGTCAACGTTCATTGCGTCGGTCGCGCCAGCATAGCGCATGATGTCGGCAAGCCATGTGGTGCGAACACCGCCAGAAATGGGCGAACGGCCGTCAACCACCAGGAAGTAAGCCTTCTTGCCACCATCGCCATATCCCACAGCCGAACGTGGGTGGCGCGCACTTGCATCGCCACGGTCGCCTTCGCTCTGGAGGGTTTCGCCATTTTCCAAAATCTTAGGATTACCCGAAATAACCTGGTAAGGCTCTACCGAGAGGTCGCCAAATGTCCATGATGGCGAAACGGTGATGATGTCGCCTTCGTGGAGTTCGGAAATGAATGTGGCGGCAGTACCGTGGCCGTGAAGCACATATCCACCCTTGGCAATGTCCATATCGCCAGCGGTGCTTGGGTTGCCCACCAGTTTCATTTTAAATGGCTTTGCGGTTTCGAATTTTTCGCCTTCCACCAGCACGGCAGCCACCTCGCAACCAGCGCCTGTTTCGGCAGTTGCGCCGTAATACAGGTCGTTGTAGATAGTCACCTTGTTTTGGTTGGAAGCCGATTTTTCGTTGGCGTTCACATTGATGCCGCCCAAAGTGGCTTTTTTGCCATTTGGAGCCTCAACCGAACCACCGAAGAAGAAAGGATTCACATATAGCGAACCCTTGGTGTCAACCACAAAGTTTTTGAAGGTTCTCGCATTGTTGCGTGCACGGTAAATCACGCCATCGACCACGGTAGAGCCGACTGGGGTACCCACCTTCGACACACCGCGGTTGGTCTTACCCGAAGTGAAGAAGAAGTCGGCATTGATGCCCACAAAATAGCGTTCGCCAGCCTTCGACTTGCGCTTCGCCATGCCCGAAATGGTTTCGTTGCCGGCAACCTTGTCGGTAGCGCACACACCACGGAGCTTCAGATAAGGGTTGGTCAGGTCCATTGTGGCATAGAACACACGCAGCGCATCACCATTGGCTGGATTTCTAAACCAAAGCGATGTGGAGGTGGTGCCAGGACCCACTTGATTGTGAAACAGCGTATCAACTGTAAACGTAGTTCCCTGGAGCGACCAGGTGTCGGCAGCCATGGCAGAAACGCTTGCCGCGGCCGCTAAAAGCATAGATAGTATAGTTTTTTTCATTTTAAAATGATTATATAAATTTCTCAGATTGTAAGAGACCATCAAAAAAATCCACACAAGCATCAAAAGCCCATCAAAAAGCCCTTCCCTTCAGGGGAGGGTTTGGGAGAGGCTATTCAGAGTAGATTTTCTCTCACGTCAATGTATATTAAAATCGTCATTAGTCGTTTGTAGGCATAAAGATACAAAATAAAGTGCAAAGCACAGCTACCCACCACCAAAAAAAACACCTACCCCACCCCAATTCCCCAATTCCCCACCCAAATCCCACGAATCAAAAACCGAATCATAACGTAGGGACATGCCTCGGCATGTTTCGATGGCAACCACCAATTTTCTGTGAAAACGCATTGGAAACATGCCGAAGGCATGTCCCTACGTTATGGCGTCATCTTTTTTCGTTACGGTTGGGGGCAAAAAAATCCCCTGCGTGGTGGGTGCCACACAGGGGGAAATATTTGACGAGATGGTTAGGTGGATTTTATCACCGCGCCTAACTTCTAAATTCTTTTTTAGTTACCTGCCAAGATAATGTTAATCAGAGCGGTAACGTCGGATACGTTCACCACACCGTCGGCGTTGATGTCGCAAGTAGCGTCAGCGTAAGTTGCAGTGCCGAGAATCTTGTTGATAAGAGCAGTAACGTCAGATACGTTAACCACGCCGTCAGCGTTGATGTCGCCCTTAGTGCCTGGTTCTTCACCACCACCTACGTTCTTACCAATTTGGTAAACTGCCATACCGTTGAAGCTCTTGAAGTCGAAGAGAGTAACAACGTCTTGAGCGTCGTTGTATTCTACGTTGAAGCAGTGTACGCGGTTACCACCGTCAGAAGTTTGACCGAGGCTGTCGGCAGGAATTTGCCAGTACTTAGTCATACCACCGAGTGACATACCTTCACCGAGTTCTACGATGTTAGCTTGGCAACCGTGGCCAGTACCAGCGTATTGAGCGATTGAGTAAACCATGAAGTTACGGTTGTCGAGAGTGAATTCAGCCACACCGTTAGTACCAGCTTCTGGATAGAGAGCCTTGTCAACTGCTTCGAAGCTGTCGATGATGCTACCAGTCACGTCGTAGAGAGCTGGAACTGAGTTGAAGCCGTCGATGTAGAAAAGTTCGCCAGCGTAAGGAGTTTCGCTTGCGGGGTCGTAGCACATCTTCACAACTGGTGCGTAGCTCCAGTTAGTCACTGTTTCTGGGAAGAAAGCAGTGATTTCGAGAGAGAGGTCACCTTCGAAGCCGCCTTCAAATTCTTCAGCGCCTTGGTCAGCGTGCCAGCGGTAGATAGTAGCCACCTGAGTACCAGCGTTCATGATGTTACATTCAGCTTTTTCGCGAGTGATGTCACCAATCACATCGTAGTAGTCGGTACGAGCAATCTTGTCACCCTTGCTGAGGGTAGTAACGAGAGTGAGCTCACCAGTTTCTACGTTGAGTGTGTAAACAGGAATATCAGCAGCCTTTTCGCCAGTGTAAGGGATTACCCAAACGTGACCGAAGTTGTCGCGGCCAATGCTATTCACACCCAAGAATGCGCCGTAAGGCTTGCCATCGAGAGTTACATCGAGTGCTGGAAGTTCGGCACCAGTCTTAGCATCGAGACGATAGATTACTGATTGAGGCACGGTGTCGCCAGGAGCCACAACAGCAGCCTTCACTTCTGAGCGAGCAATGTAGATAACGCCATTGTTCATCACAGCTGTACGTGCGCGAGTGTTGCAATATTCAGCCTTAGGGAACACAGTTGGAGTGTGGAAACGGTCAAGGATCCAACTGTTTACAATTTTGATGCCGTTCACTGGCTCATAAGTCTGACCGTCAGTGACTGCAAATGCAGACGCAAATGCCACGAGAGCAAGCGCTGCAGTAAGTAAAAATTTCTTCATTTTTTTAAAATAGGTTATTAAAATTATTAATTAGTTTTAGAATAGTCGAACTATACGCTCTACAAAGTAACTACTTTTTCCGCAAATAACCAAATTTTCAACTCAGAAACTTTGCAAAGCAAGACAACAAGTCAACAAGTCAACAGGTCAACAAGTCAACAGGTCAACGAGTCAACGAGTCAACAGGTCAACGAGTCAACGAGTCAACGAGTCAACAAGTCAACGAGTCAACGAGTCAACAAGTCAACAGGTCTACGAGTTTTGGGGTCTGTTTGGGTCTGTAATGGGTCTGAAGGGTCTGCTTGGGTCTGAAAAGCAAAACACCTATTTAATCCATTAAATCCTATTTCCACCCTATTTTATTTTTTAGGTGCTAATTGGATTTCAATGGATTAAATAGGTGTAAAATTTTTCACACACCCATTCCCACCCCCATTTGCCCTTCCTTTAAGGGAGGGTTGGGAGGGTCTCGGTCTTGGTCTTGGTCTTTTTTACTTCACCACCTTGCCTGTGGTGCCGTCGGCGCGGCGCACCACGTAGATGCCCTTGGTGGGGTTGGTCACCTCGCGGCCACACAGGTCGTAGTAAGCCACCACTTCAGCCTTGTCGGTGACAACGCTTTCGATAGAGCTTTCCACCTGCTTTTCAAAGTCGGCGAGCGAGCGTGGAGCCACTGCTGGCGTAGGAGTGAGGTAGTAGCAAATGCCGGTCACATTCCACACGCTGTTGAAGTAGCCGTTAGTGGAAGTGCCGTAGATGTCGGTGCCACGGAAATACCAGAGTTCACCGGTGCGAGTGCCGTCGGTCACATAGTGGAAAGGCACGTTGAATTTGCCATAATATTCAGGGTCGGGGTAGTTGGCATATTTTTCATCGAACTTCAAGCCCTTCACTGTCACGAGTTGGAACATCAGGCTTGAAGCGTCGGCAGCATGAATTTCGTCCATTGTCACCACCTTTGGCTCTACGGTGTTGCCTTCCGAGGTCACACGCCAAGCATCGGCAGCCACAGGCACGAAGTCGATACCACCATCATCAGAGAAAATCACATTACCCACCAGGTCGGTGATATTGGAGCCTTCTTTCACTTTGGTCAAGTCCACTTCTTCGTAGCCACAGCCCGAAGCCGAACGAATTTCGGCAGCACCTTGTTCGTCTTGAGCATAGAAAGTGAAGAAATTGCTGTCGATAGCGGTCACGGTGGCGTTGCCCTTATAGAGATAAAGGGTGTTCATCGAAATGTTGTCCTCGTCGTAGAGTTGCTTAAACGAGTTAACGCTCACAGTTTCGATTGGGCGCCAAGTGATGGTTTGGGTGCAAGTTTGCGCACCTTCGGCGCTGAACGCGATGCGGTCGTTAACCTTCGCAGCGTTGGTCACGGTGAGGGTGAGCGTAACATCTGCGCCGTTTTCGCTTTCGGCATCAGCCTTGGCGATGGTAGTAGGAGCCACAGCCAGTTCGCCAGAGGTGGGAGCAGAGATAGTGATGTCGCCAGTCAGGTTCTTCGCCTTCACATTCACGGTTTGGGTGTAGGTCAAACCTTGGTACACCTTGCCAAAGTCGGCGGTGAGCGATGAGAGCGTAATCACAGGCTTTTTGGTGTCGTCGGCTTTCGCTGGGGCGAAGATTTCAGCCCAAGTCGATGCCACACGCACCTCGTCGATGGTGCCTTCTGGAGTTTTCGCCACAGCAGCAGAACCTTGACGGATTTCGATGCCACGCACATCGGCGAGCGATTCGGTAGCGGTTTCGTTTGCCACGGCAGCGGCTGCTGGTTCGGCATCGCTCTTGGCAGGATTAATCCAGAGTGAAATGATGTCGTTGTCGGCACCTTCCACAATTTGATATTTAACCACGGCAAGGTAGGTGGTGTTGAGCGCCAATTCCTTGTCAGCCCAAGTGACTGTTGATTTCACATTGCCCATGTTGCCCACATTGCGGCTCACACCGAGTTTGAAGCCGTCGCCAGAAGCCTGAGCAAACAAGCCTGCGCCTTCAGAGCCAGCCTCTGAGTCGCCAAACTGGGTGGCATCAAGCGAATTGGCACCGGTAAGTGCCATAAATGCGGCAGAGCGAGAGCCTGATGGCTGTTGGCTGAAATTCACCAAAGCGGCATAGTAAACCACACCTGTGGCAGCGTCGGTACCCTTGTCGCGGAAAAGCGCTTGGCAATATTCGCCAGATTCCTTGGTCAATTTCACAGCCTTGCCAGCCGCAGCGTCTTGATAGCCAGCGAAAGTGAGAGGAGAGTTAATCACTTGAATGGGAGCGGTGGTTTTCTTGCCAAACTTCACCCATTTACCATTGCTGTAAAGATTACCTTCAGCATAGTCGAACGACTCGGCAAGGTAAGTTTCAGCGTTCGCTGTCAATGCCATCGCGGCAAAGGCAGCGCAAAAAAGTAACATTTTGTTCATTAATTAGACTGTTTGTGTTAAAAAACGGCGCAAAGTTACCAAAAAAATTCTGAAATTCCCCAAAAACACAGAATAAGATATTAGAGTCAACAGGTCAACAGGTCAACGAGTCAACAAGTTTTTGGGGTCTGTTTGGGTCTGTTTGGGTCTGTTATGGGTCTGTTTGGGTCCGTTTGGGTCTGAAAAACAAAACACCTATTTAATCCATTTAATCCTATTAACACCTAAAAAATAAAATAGGGTGAAAATCGGATTTCAATGGATTAAATAGGTGTAAATTTTATTTCACAGACCCAAACGGACCCAAGCAGACAAGTCGGATAAGTCGGACAAGTCGCTCCCCAGTAAGCCCTCCCTAAGGGAGGGGCTGGGAGGGTCTTACTTCAAAATCATATTAATCAGCGCGGTTACATCGCTCACGTTAATTTCACCGTCGCCGTTGATGTCGCACACGGCGTCGGAGTAGGTGCTGCTGCCGAGGATTTTGTTGATCAGGGCAGTAACGTCGCTCACGTTCACTTCGCCATCGCCATTGATGTCGCCTGGCAGTGGGGCTGCCACATAGTGGAACTGGAGAATGGGCGAATAGTCGGTGTAGAGAACAGTGGTGGAGCCGGCTTTGCCGTAAGCGTAGCGCGCACGCACATAGTATGACTTGCCATCTACAGGGCGACTTGTGCCAGTCATTTCATTAAGCGCAATGGTGGCAAATTGGCCACCTGTGAGCGTGGTCTTCCACGATGTGCGAACAGGGAACGACTTCGATGTACTGATTTCGATGCGGAGCGATTGTGCGCCTTCCTGTGGCACAACGTCGATGTGCTGATTGCCACGCAGCGTGGTACCGTCGGCTGCTGGAGAGACGAAAACAGGAGCCGCTGGCACCACATTCACGGTGGTGAACGACGACACCTCGCTCTGGTCGGTGGCATCGCCCAAACGAGCGGTGATTTGAGCATAATAGGTGGTGCCACCAGCCAATGCAAAGCGTGGCACACGCACCGATGCCTCGGTGGTCTCAACCGTATATTCTGGCGTGGTCATTTTAACATTCGATGAAATGCTGAGGGTATAGACGGTGCCTTCGGCTGCCTTGTCCCAACTGATTTCGGGCATCAATTCCACATCAGCAGCACCCTTTGCAGGGGTCTTGACGGTCATCTTTTCGCAAGTGAACGAAGCCACATCGCTGGTGGTGCTGGAGAGGTTCAAACCGCGCGACGACACTCGCCAATAGTAAGTGCCTGGAGTGACGCCTGGGATTTTGGCGATTGCCACAGCGGTGTCGGGCACTTCGATATATGCCACGGCATTTTTGCAAGCCGCATCGCTAAACACCTCCACGGTATGGATGGTGCCGTCGGTGCGCCAAGCGAGGTTGGAGAGCATAGGCACGGTGGCTCCGTTGGCAGGGCTGGTGATGACGGGCTTTTGAGCCGGACGCGACTGGCTGCCTGCAAGCACTGGCGCAAACTCGTTTTCCCAACGGTCGAGAATGGTGACGGCGAAGCGATAACCAGTGGCGTAAGCCTCCTTGATGTCGTAACTATTGGTGTAGATGAAGCCGAGCAGATATTGCGCTTGGCAGCGGAACGACGCATCGTCCACACTGTCGGGAATGGCATAGATGGCGTAACGCACATTATCAACCGCGTCCCATTTGAGGGTGTTGCCCTCGCGGCGGCAGTTTGCCACGGTGCCATACTGCTGCGGTGGAGCAATCCACTCGGGGCTTGGGCTGAGCGCAGGAGTGGTGAACACCTGTTTTTTGAGCCAGCGGCGTAGGCCCCAAGTTTTGCCGTTGATGGTGCCGTTGTTGTTGCGCCAAGTGCTGTATTTGAAATACACCATACCTTGTGCGCCAGCGTCGCGCATCACATTCACCTGCTTCACAAATTCAGCCAAATCCCAGCCTTCATAACCGAAACTGGAGCAAGATTGACTGATATACACATGGCGATTGAATCGCTTGCCTATCTTACCCCACCAATCGGTCACTTCGTCGAAGTTGCCGGTGGTGTTCCAATACACCTGTGGCGAGATAAAGTCGATGGTGCCGCGAGTGACCCACGCCATAGGGTCGCTGTAGATTTGGTTGTACTGCCAATCCGAGCCCGGACTTGGCTCCACGCCATACTTTTCAGCCACTGCTGGTGACGAGCAAGCCACGCCGGCTGGACCGATACCGAAGCGCACCCAAGGTTTGGTCTGCTTAATCATGGCGTTCACATCAGCCACCATCTGGTTCACGTTTTCGCGTCGCCAGTCGCCTTGGCTGAGCGTGCCACCGCCATTTTTGTAAGCATTGTAGAGGTCGGCATCGAGCGAGAAGTCGCAGCCACCCTGGTTGTAGAAATAGTCGTCGAACACCAAACCGTCCACATCATATTTGCTGATAATGTCTTGACACACGTCCACCACTCGCTGGCGCACTTCGGGAATACCGGGATTGAGCACCGTTTCGTAGTCGGTGGAGAGCAGCCATTCGGGGTGAGTGTGAATATAGTCGAGTTCGCTCTGCCCCCACTTGGTTGACTTTGGAGAATAGCGGTAGGGGTTCACCCACGCGTAGATTTCAATGCCACGCTTGTGCGCCTCCTGCACAATCCATTGCAGAGGGTCGAAGGCAGGCACATCGCCACGCTTTGCCACAATGTAGCTCGACCATGGCTCATAAGCCGAATTATACATAGCATCGCACATGGCGCGCACATGGTAATACACGGCGTTCATATTGTTGGCAGCCAATGTGTCGAGCATACGCTGACACGCCACCTTCATGGTGTTTGCATTGCTTTCGGTGATGTGGCTGGAGGGCCAGTCGCTCACATAGGCACTCATCCATACGGCGCGTTGCTCACGCTTTTGCTGCGCCTGTGCCGTAGCCACCCCAAAGAGCAAAGCCACACAAATTGCGAATTTTAAAATAGAGTTCATGATAAAAAAAATTTTACAGAAGTTAAGGAGATTTTTTTAGAAGTTAAGAAGTTAGGGAAGTTAAGAAGTTAAGACGATAGCTTTTCTATAGGCAATGGTGCCGTCTTAACTTCTTTAACTTCTTGACTTCTTAACTTCTCGAGTTATCTTCTTAACTCCTTAACTCGTGATAAAAAAATACAGGGGACGCTGAATTTGGTATTAGCGTCCCCTGCTGTCATATTTCAGTTAAGAAACAGTCGAGAGAGGTGGATTAAAACAATGCTGTCTTACGTGGGTTGATGCAGACACCAAGAATCTTGTCATTGTTGTCCATGAATTTATGAACAGTCTTGGTAGCTGGATCGTAGTACATCAAGCCAGTGGTGTAAGTCTTATCGCTTGGGAGCGCACGGAAGCCAAAGTACACATAGTGTGTGTTTGGATCGACAGCAAACTGAGTGGTGAACACACCTTCAGCAGCGGTGTTGTTGATTGGGTCTGCGTCCATATTGATAAACTTATTGTAGTTGCTGTATTCCACAGTCTTGTCAGAAGCTGGAATGTCGTATTCGCAGAAGCCAACACCAGGAGTGTTGCCATTGGTCATCCAAACATAGAGCTTGCCAAGGTCTTCATCAAGAGTGAAGGCACGAGGTTGAGTGGTTTCGAGCACGATTGGGTGAGGAATCTTCACGCCTGCGCCAGTCTTGCCGATGTCGCTGGTCTTGAAGCGGTAGATACCGTTACCAGAGTAGTTCTTACCCCACCAGAACATACCGCTCTTGTCGATGTAAAGACCAGTGTGGATAGCACCGTAAGCGATACCTTGCTGGTAGTAAGCGAGTTGGTTGTTCACCACGAAGTAGCCGTCAGTGCTTGAGTAGATGGTGCTTTCGCGAGCGCCACGAGTGCTCAAAGGAATTTGACGGATACCGGTGTTACGGTCGGTGTAGTAGAGGTAAGTGCCATCGGTGCAGCCTTGGAATGGGTCGTTGAACGCCTGACCACCTACGTTGGTAATCATCACATTCACGTTAGAACCATCAGCAGCCATCACGGTAATCTTACCATCGCCGAGAGTGTTATTCTCGTCGTTCACATAGTAGTATTGCTTACCGCAGTCGAGGATGTAAACATTGTCTTGTTCAGCACCTGCATCGGTCTTTTCGGTTGCAAACACGAGTTGAGTAGGCATGTTACCAGAGTTCACACCCATATCGAATGGGAGGTTCTTGGTGCCCTTAGGGAGCTTGCTCATATCCACCAGCTTGTAAGCCTTGATATTGCCACCGAGTTCAGCGTAGTAGATGGTTGGGCATGGGTCAGAAGTACCCACTTGCACATTCACATAAGAGTCTTCCAAGCGACGGTTTTCGCCGTTCACGTCGAACCAAGTTTGCAATTCAATCTTCTGTGAACCGATGTTCTTGAAGCTGAGTGCGCCAGGGTTGTCGATGGTGCCATCTTCGTGAGAGTAACCCACAAATTCAGTAAGTTCGGTGCCGTCGGCAGTCTTAGTGCCTTCTGGGAACTTCCAAACATACTTACAAATCAACTTTTCAGGGTTAGGCAACTCGATGCCAAGGTTCACTTGCACATCGTTGATCACCACCACTGGTTCGGTTTGGCTGGTCACGCTCAATACTGGAGCGATGTCGTAAATCATCAAAGGAGATGACTTAGAGCCGACACCGTCGACGGTGAGAGTAACGGTGTAAATACCTGCCTTTTCATATTTGTGCTTTGGGTTGGCTTCGTTAGAAGTTTGACCATCGCCGAAATCCCAAGTCACATTGCCACTCTTTGAAGAAGTGTTGGTGAATTGGACAGTTGACACGACATAGAAGTCGAGCGCATATTCATCGCCATCTACCTGGTAAGTGAAATCCACGTCCTTTGATGGGAAGTTGCCATAGTTTGGCTCCTTGTCCACACAAGAGGTTACAGCCAGCATCATAATGGCCAAGAGTACAAAATTCTTTATCATTTTCATAGCGGCTTCGTATTAATTGAGTGTGATTTCTTCATTGTTACTTGTGATACCCACCTTGCCTTCAGTGTCGTAAACACGGTAAGTTGGCTGCAAATAGTAGGTACGAGAAAAATCTACGTTGTAAACCTTGTTACCAGAATCATAAATCCAGTCGATGAATGGAATGGTGCTGATAAGGTCTTTCCAGTAAGGCATATACTGTGCGCGCACAGTAGTGATCTTGCCACCGGTGTCATCGCTGTAGCGGCTGAAGAGCCATGGTGATGACTTGTAAACAGGGAATACGCTCACGCCTTCAGGAGCAGCCTCTGGAGTGGCGATTTCGTTGTAGGTGGTTTGCTCGTTTACTACGGTGATGTAGTAGTAGTGGTCGATTTCATCAACCATCTCACCCTTGCTGTTCTTCACCTGAGTGTACCAAGCGTCGCTCTTCTTGTCGCTCTCGGTTTCGGTTGGGAAGCTTACGCCATACTTAGCGTTGAGGGCTTCAAAAGTTTCCTTCTTGAAGTCGTACTTCACATACACGTTGCGGAGGTCGTTGTAGTAAGCGCTGTCTTTGGTGAGGGTGGTGATCATGTGTTCCACAAACTCAGTGTCGAAGCCTTCTGGATAGTAGCTCTTAAACTTATCTTCGTCCCATTGTGTTGGAGTTTTCCACACCACAGGAGCGAGAGTGCGTGAGGTTGGGAATGAGTCGGTGAGCACGAATTCGTGTCCGTCCCATTCAGCCTTAGAGTGAGCATATTTCGCCACGCTTTGTGCGCTGCGAACAGTGTCGGTAACTGAATACGACTTGTTGTAAGCCAAAGCGGTGGTGAGCTTAGCGGTGGCAGAAGCGGTTTGTTCGCGCTTCACCTGCACCCACACTTCGCTATGGTCGATTTGGCGGTCAGCCGAGGTGTAGTATTTAGCCTTGAAGCCAGCATATTTGCCCGACTTCACCACCTTGGAGCTTTGTTCCCAGTCTACGGTAGGCAGCACTTGGCCAAGCTCGCCCTTGTCGGCGATGAGGTCGTGATTGGCGCAAGAAGTAAGCACCAACGCTCCCAAAGCTAAAGAACCTATAATATTTAATATTTTCATAATCGTTAGGTGTAATAAATCTTTTAATTAATAACGAGTTCTCACTTATTATTCGCCGGTGAGCGATGTCACTTCACCATATTTCTTAGCCCAAATCATTGGTTCTTGCAGCCACTTGTAGTTCTTGTAAGCGCCGAGGCGTTCAAGTTCTGAGCGGTTGTATTTTTCCTCAGTTTCTGGGTCGTAGTTGATACGTTGAATCCAAGTGTTCTCTTTTTGAGCCTCGGTCAAGCCATCAATCCAGTAAGCAGCGTAGAGGTTGTAAGGACGGCGGAGAGTTGGGTAGATAATTTCTTGGTTATCGCCAATGCCGTACTTGTTACGGTTGTTGCTGTAATGGTAGCGACGCATGTCGGTCCATTGCTCTGCTTGGAGGTAGAGAGCGATGTACTTCTGTTGCATCAAGTCGCTCAACGAGAATTCGCTTGGGTTGAAGAACCAGTGCTTGTTGCCGCGTTCGGTCACTTTGTGCACGTTGTAGGTGCGACGCACTTGACCGTGAACGGTCTTTTCGGTGTAGTCTTCAGTGTTGTTGAGGAATGCGTCAACTTGCAAATCCCACCACTTCTTAGCTTGGAAACCAGGAACGTCGCTCTTCGCAGCATCGCCAGGATACTTGTTGTCGGTCTTTTCGTTGTAGTTAGGGTTAGTATACTTCTGGAAGAAAAATTCGAGGTGGCGCTCAATGTTGTGCTCAGTAGCTTCCTTAGCCAGTGCGCAAGCTTGAGTCTTGTCGCCCATCCAGTAGAGAGCCTCAGCCTTGATGAAGTAGAGCTCTTCCATTGTGAAGAGAGGGTTGTAACCGTAGGTAGCACCAGCGTAAGCACCCATATACATATCAGGGAAGTTCACTGCCTTGTAAGATGAACCCATACCGATGTTTGAATCGAGGTAGCGCATCTTCACCTTTGCAGCTTCGATTGATGATGAAGTTGGACCTGTACGGGCAAGCATCAAGAGGCCGCAACGTGGGTCGTTAGCCCAACCGTCGTGCTGGCTTTCTGCTGTAAACTGACCGCAGAGCTTTTCATCGTCTGGCTTACCGATACCGAGGAGGTCAACCATGAAGAACTTGGTAGGAACTGCATCGCTCAAGAGGTTTGGACGAGATTCCCAAGAGTTGATCTTTGGTTGAGCCACACTCCATACACAGCTTTGTTCACCAGTACCGCCGGTGAAGTTGTAGCGAGGTTCGTTGCCAAACCATGCGCCGTAAAGGAGGTCGCCCTTGCGCCATTGTTGGATAGCGGCATCAGCAGCGTCAACAATCTTTTGGCAAGTGGCTGGGCTGTGGTCGATGTTAGGAATGTTGCGGAGCAGCAAGCGAGCCTTGATAGCGAGCACCAAGCCTTTCCAGCGGCTGAGGTCGCCACCATAGATGCGGTCGGTGCTGAAGTCGATCTTCTGGTTATCTGGGCTATCGACGATTGAAGGGTCGTCGAACATCTTAATCAAATCATCAGCCTCTTGGAGCATCCAAGCGTAGATTGATGCTTGGGTGTCGTATTGAGGTGAGTTCGACATGAGCGCTTGTGAGCGTGGCATATCGCCAAATTCGTCGGTGGTCAACTGGGTTGACATCAAGCGAATGGCGCGAGTAATCAATTCGTAGTTAGGTGAGTTGATAGCCTGTGAGTTGGCAATCAAGTTCTGACCGTTTTTGCAGATGTCGTAGAAGTGACGACGCCATTGTGGGTGACGGTTCATAGTCAGAAGTTCCCACTCGCTCTTGTAAGAGTAACCAGAGCTGAGCTTGGTCTTGTCGGTGGTGGTGAGCATCTGAGAGAAGTATGCGTTATACTCGGCATTGTCGTAGTTGATCTGCTGAGCATAGAACACGAGCACTGGCAAGCCCTTCTTGGCATCAATCACGTGTGCCTTGTCGGGGTTTACGTTGTCGTCGAGCACGTCTTTACAGCTCACGGTAGTCAACCCCACCAATGCTGATAATGCTATTAATTTTATCTTGTTCATAGTTTTGCCTGAGTTTAGAATGTTGCTTTAAGTGTGAAATTGAAGCTGCGGGTAGATGGCACGTTGTAGTTGTCGATACCAGAACCACCAGCACCACCACCTGTAGAGGCGAGCACAGCTGGGTCGTTGCCTGAATACTTGGTGAGCAAGAAGAGGTTACGGCCTGTTACGGTAGCGGTCAAGCCCTTGATTGGCCAAGTCTTCTTCAGCAGTGAGGTGAAGTCGTAGTTCAAAGTCACATAGCTCAAGCGGATGTATGAGCCATCTTCAATGAAGTTAGATGACACTGCATAGAAGTAGGTGCTCATGAAGTTGTAGTCGAATACCACTGGAGTGGTGTTCTTGCGGTAAGTGCCGTCGCCGTTAGCCACCACGCCGTCGAAGATGTATTCGCGGTTGCGATATTTTTCGAGGGTGTGAGCCATACCGTTGCCCATGAGGTTACGGCCAGTCACATTCACCACGTCGCCGCCGCAACGGCCGTCAACGAGGAATGAGAGCGATGCGTTCTTGTAGCGCAAGGTTGAACCGAAGCCGAGCAAGAAGTCAGGTTCGCGGTTACCGATGAGTGTACCCTTTGAAGAGCTGATCACTGGATAACCGTTTTCGTTACAGATCACGTTGCCGTCAGGGTCGCGCATATAGTCCTTACCAGTGATACCAGTGGTAGAGCCACCGAGGTAAGAAACTGAGTAGATATCACCATACTGACCTGCGTTGATTTCCGACACACCTTCTGGGAGGTAGGTCAGCTTACCGCGGTTGTATGAGAAGTTCACGTTAGCAGTCCAGTCGAAATCTTCGGTCTTGATGATGTCTTGACCGAGGGTGATTTCCATACCGTGGTTGAGCACGGTACCTTCATTACGGGTTTGGAGAATAGTACCCGAAGCAGGTGACACACGCACCTGCACAATCTGGTTGTCAGCAGTGGTTGAGTAGTAAGCCACGTCTAAGCGAGTGCGGCTGTTGAAGAAGCGCAAGTCAGCACCAATTTCCCATGATGAGTCCATTTCAGGCTCAAGGGTGATAGCGCGTGAAGTGGTTGGGTCCACACCGTAGCCACCGTCAGGGAAGGTCACCCATTGCTTGTAGGTGTCGGTGAAGAGGTATGAAGGACAGTCCTTACCTACCTTTGCCCAGTTACCGCGAATCTTACCGTAAGAGAACCATTCGTTGCTCAAGTGGAAGAGTTCGCTGAAGATCACACCACCAGTAACAGATGGGTAGAAGTATTGGCACTTTTCAGCTTGCACAAGGCGTGAAGAACCGTCCAAGCGGCCAGTCACTGACAATTGAGCCATACCCTTGTAGTCGAAACGGAGTTCGCCGAAGTAGCCATACTTGTTCCAAGATGAGTGGTAGAGTGATGGGTGGTTGCTCTTGAGCAAGTCGTCGTTGGTGAAGTCGGTGTTCATGAAGCTGTAGTAGTCGCCGCCGAGCTGGAAGTGCTCGCCGTAGATTGAAGCTTCGTAGCTGCTCACTTCCTTGTATTCAGCACCCACCAGGAAGTTGAATGTGAAGTCTTCAGCAAAGGTCTTCTTCCAAGTGGCAGTAGCCAAAGCGGTAAACTGCTCGCTGCGTGAAGGTTGGAATGAGTAAGAGCCGTAGAGGCTTTGTTTCTTAGCCAACACGTCTTTCACCTTTTCGTCGTCATCAGGATTGATGAGGTCGCCTTCGTAGATACGAGGAATAGTGTAGCTTTCATAAGTGCTGTAGCCCTTGTCGTAACCAATCTTACCGTTGAAGATAAGGTCTTTGATAGGCTCGTAGGTCAATTGACCGTTGATTACGATACGGTTGCTTTCAGTGTTGCTCTTGTCGTTGTAGCGTCCGTAGTAAGGAGAAGGACCGCAGTTCAAGCGTTCGAGGTCGGTGAGCTTGTCCCAGTTGTCGTAACGGGCAGCCCAGTTCACGTGGCCTTCGAGGGTTTGATAGTCCTTCATGTCCTTGTTGATACCGTAAGAGTAGATGCTGCTCATCGAGTTGCCGAAGCCACGGCTCTTGCTGTTGATGAAGTTGGTGGTGAGCTGCACGGTCACTTGTTCGCTTGGCTTATAGTTACCTTTCAAGAACACAGTGAGTTGCTTCTTGTAGTCTTTTGGCACGATACCTTGGTTGTCGGTGTATGACACTGATGCGTAAGAGTTGAATTTTTCGCCACCTCCCGATACCGACATGTCGTACTTTTGAAGCAGACCGGTGCCGAGGAAGCCGCCCAAGTTGTCGTAGTAAGTGTCTTTTTCGCTCATGTATGGACCCCAGCCACCAGTTGAGCTGTTTTCCTTATACATACCGCGCACACCAGGGGTGAATGCCTTTTGGAGCTTAGGCACACGCATAGCGTTGCTCACTTCGAGGGAAGCCGATGCGTTCACAGTCACCTTACCGTCCTTAGATCCGCTCTTGGTGGTAATCATAATCACACCGTTGGCAGCCTCCTGACCGTAAAGCGCAGATGCAGCAGCACCCTTCAGCACGCTCATGTTTTCAATATCGTTGGCGTTGATGTCGCCCAATGAAGAACCGTGACCACGAACAGGCACACCGTCCACAATCACGAGAGGCTCGTTGTTCTGTGAGGTGTTAACTGATGAAATGGCACGGATAATCACCTGGGTAGATGAGTTTGGTGAACCACCACCCGTCGACACTTGCAGACCAGCGACCTTACCTTGCAGTGAGTTTGCGAAGTTTGAAGCACTACCGGCAGTCACCTGGTCGGAGTTAAGACTCTGAACTGCAAAGTTCAGTTTCTTCTTTTCTTGTGTCTGACCCATTGCGGTAACCACAACCTCAGAGAGCACCTGAGAGTTGTCGGTCATCTCCACTTCGATAACGGTTTGTTTGCCAACCTTAACCGAGACAGGGTTCATACCCACATAAGTGATGTCGAGCACGTCGCCGTCCTGCACATCAATTTGAAATTTTCCATCAATATCGGTGGTCACACCACGAGTTGTGCCATGCACGCGCACGGAAGCACCAATAATGGTCTCTTTGTCCGACGCTTGCTTCACAACACCCGTGACAGTGCGGGCAAATCCCATCACCGCAAAGAGGGAAAAAAACAGAAGCAATAGCTGTTTTCTCATAATTAATTGTTTGTTAGTTATAGTTAAATGGATTGTTATCTACTTAAAAGTTAAGCAATTCAACATCTCAACCACGCTCATTCGCACTCGTGTGCATAATAAGCAACTACAAAGTAAGCATTTTTTTTGTAAAGAAAAAAGAATTTAACGCATCATTTCTACCCATTTACATTATTTAAGATTTAAATACACTTTTTCGGGTTCCCCAGTCGGGGGACCCCGAAGTCAACGAGCCAACAGGTCAACGAGTCAACGAGTGCACAAGTTTAGCGTCCGCTTGGGTCTGTTTGGGTCTGTAATGGGTCTGAAGGGTCTGCTTGGGTCTGAAAAAAACACCCATTTCATCCATTAAATCCTATTTCCACCTATTTATATATAAAGGTGCGAATTGGATTTCGATGGATGAAATAGGTGAAAATCAATGCGGTAGGGACGTGATATTTCACGTCCGCCCAACAAAACGGTAACAAACTGAAAAGCAACCATTTGCGGCGGACGCGAAATATCGCGTCCCTACCATCCTCCCCAGTTGGGAGGGTCTTATTTCAAAATCATATTAATCAGGGCGGTGACGTCACTCACGTTGATTTCGCCGTCGCCATTGATGTCGCACACAGCGTCGGAGTAGGTGCTGCTGCCGAGGATTTTGTTAATCAAGGCGGTAACATCGCTCACATTCACTTCGCCGTCGCCATTGATGTCGCCTGTGATTTGCGAGTAGAGGTCAATATTAATATGAGTAACACTGCCGGCTTGGAAGCTCGATAGTTTCAGATAGGCAGAGTATACCTCAGAATACTCGCTAATACGTGGTCGATAGAAGAATTTTTTACGGCTATCAAATACATAGCCCACGCTTTTCCTGTACACGTCCACTCTTTCACGAGGGGTGCCCACGAGCAAATTAGTGGGGGTGCTGGGTGTGGTGCTGGGGCGCTTGAGTTTGATATCCAACTTATTATCGAAGTCTTTAAGCAACAAACCAGTGCCAGCAGGCGTCGATGCCACTTGCTTGGTGTATGCCATCTGCTCCGAATTGTCGAACTGGTGTACGACATAGGCTTTCAAGCCCGATGCTTTCCAATCCACAGGATAATCAACCGAGATTGTTCGGTCGTCGCTTATTGAACTCTTCTCGATGTAGGCATTCAGTCGGTCAACGGGGAAGATGGTTTCGCCCTCCAACTTTTCCCAATCAAGAACACCCTCCTTATACGTATTGTATTCTCTCAGCGGAACATAGCAATAGAAATCTTTGGCGTTTTGCCCGTAGAGCTGTTTACCCCATTTACGCGTCCAATTCTTGTTTCTCCAGATTACCAATTCAGAGAGCTGCCTGCAACCAACAAATGCTTCATCTCCAAGATATACGCAAGTGTCAGGCACTTCGAAATTTTTGATGCTTGTGTTGGCAAAAGCTCTGCGCCCAATGTGCACAAATGCTTTCATCTTACCAGTTTCCACATTTTGTATCTGGGTACACATATCGAGTGCTCGGTCACCAAAACCGGTCATCATATACTTTTTGTTTGCGCCGTGAGTGTAATCTGTCTCTGAAAAGGTTGCTGTGAATTGGGTGATGTTAGTGCGATCCTTATTCGCAGGGTGATACACATACCTCGCCTTGCCGGCATAGGTCACACCATCTATTGTAAACGGCGAATGGGAGATCACACTCATGTGATATATCGTATTGTATGGGTCGGCATCTTGGTATGTAAAGTCGTAGGCTCCTTCCATCACCTGTAGTGTGCCCCAATATTGATTTTTCTTGAAGGCTTCTTCGCTGCCCGCTGGCACATAGAGTTTGCACGATTTGGGAATATCGGTCAAGTCGAATACTCTACCTCCACACTCGGCATTGTTGAGGTAGATTTCTTGAAGATTATTGTTCTTTGTCAGACATTTATAATCTATCTTAGTTACCGACGAGGGGATAAGAATTCGCTTAAACGAGTTGTTGTAAAATGCTTTCGCGCCTATTGTTGTTAAGCCACATGGAAGAATCACGTCGGTGGCAATGCGGCAGTTGTCAAAACCGACGTCTTCAATCACTTTCAAGTTGGGGTTGAGTTTAAGCCCCACCAAATTAGTTTGATTCTGGAAAGCAAATTGTCCAATCGTTTCAATATGCTTTCCGAGTGTAAGATTGGTTTTGACGCTGAGTGTAGTTCCATTACCAAACACATAACCGCCAACATTTGTAACGGCATACTTCTTGCCACCCGGCAAAGTGATATAATCTTGAATTACAATTTCCGACTTGCCAGTGTTGTGTGGAGCATAAATCAGCTTAGCTCTGCCGTCAAATTTCTCGCCATGCACAGTTTGAGCATAGCCGTTAATGATTGTGTATCGCAAGCCGTTGGTGGCGAGATAATCATACGCACCTTTCTTGTGGTTCTTCCATTTAGCCCAAGGTCCCCAATTTAAAGGAGAGCCCCCCCAGCCAGAGGTATGGAGTGTGCCTCTCTTGCAATCATCAAACTCATTTACTCTGCTTGAAACATCTAACCCATAAAGAGATTCTTTGTTGACATACAGCACATCAAGTGCAGTGGCTCCTACAAAAGAGCCCTCGCCCCAGCCTGTATGGGAACTTGGAAGCAGAAGCGTGGTCAATCCAGAGCAGTATCGGAATGTGCCTATACCAAAGCTGGTGAGGCCATAGGGGAAATAGATTTCCTCAACATACTTGCAGTACTCAAAGGCGTAATTGCCAACCTTCTTGAGAGTGGGAGGAAGCGAGTTGGAGTCGAGCACTTTTCTATAGGTGTAGCCCTCTGGGCATCGGTACAAATATGTGAGCCCTTTGTCGTACAAAAGTCCATTATAAGAGGTATAGTTTGTGTTTTTGGAATCAACAGAGATGTATCCAAGTTTCGTGCAACCGTCCACAAAGTATGCGCTACAGGAGTACACATTTTCTGGCAATTTGATTGTAGTCAGAAGATTGCATCCCTTGAAAGCATACTTTCCAATTTGTTGGAGTGAAGAAGTTGCCATCTGCACCCACTCTATCGACGAGCACCCATTGAAAGCAGAATCACCGATTCTTCTCAACTTTGAATAACTCGACAAATACACGTTCTTAATGTTGGTGTTGCCCAAACACGCACTGTCGGCAATCTCCACCACATCAAAATCGGCAATGCCATTATTATAAGCACCCGACCAGGCGTAATTAAAATTATCATCTGCATAAGCCCCCACAAGCGACATTTCGCCTCTGGTTGAGCCGTCGCTTAATGGTGCTTTCGTCACGCAGAAATATCCGTGATTGCCAAGAATGAAGTCGCTGGCATACTCATGCTTCTTAATTGTTCGAAATTCGTCGAACGCGGTCACTTTTCGGGCGTTCTCCTTTGAGTTGGGGTGAGCCTTGCTCACGTATAGGGTCATGCCCGAGTTCTCCGGGAAGGAACCAGGCACCACAGAAGTGGAACTTGGCGTAGCATTGGCGTAATAAACCGATCTCAATGCCGTACAGCCCCCAAACGCACGATACCCCACATTGGTCAATGAACTTGGCATATACACAGTGGTGAGGCTGGTGCAGTTTTCAAACGCC
>OIYG01000526.1_pt1 | contig 36609 bp, 51 predicted proteins | sample 1587861 | NCBI WGS metagenome assembly OIYG01 (sample SAMN03283272) | human gut metagenome | biome: human-associated habitat; material: feces | host: Homo sapiens | place: Peru | collected 2012 | reverse complement strand
GTTCATTTTCAATGGTGGGAAAGATTACAACATCAAAGGTCTGACGATTGAAAATGAACGTCATTGCGCCCATGATAGAATCGGTGATTGCTCCTGTATTCCCCGTCACGGTATCGTCCACAAAGTAAAAACTTCCATTCGCCTTTGTAAAGTTTTCCTCTGCGGTCGCATAAAGTTTTTTTGCACCGGAGCTGTCATAAATATCTGGATTGCTCCATGTAGCAAGCTTTGTATCTGCTATTTTTGCGTTCCCTTGTGCTTCTGTATTGATAACTCCGATTGAGCCTTTAATATATCCCCTGTTTCGGAATAACTGTCTTATGGACTTTCTATATGCGTCACTTACCATCTGCATAGAATCACCGTCCTGTATCAATCAGATTGAATTTCAATGTTTCGTCTTGTAAAGCCATGTGCGTAAGTTTATCCACAAACAGTGGTGCACCGCTTCTGTCACCCGGATACATGGTCACTGTGATTGGATGTCCCGGATTGGCAGGGTCTTCAAACGTAACTGGCACATAGAATGGCTTGATCGAATCCAACATCTTTTTTCTCGTTTTTGGAGAAAGCCCTACCCACTCCAGATTATCCAGTTTGTAAAGGTCTCTCCCTACTCTCTGACCTACAACTACATTCTTGACATTACGCCCCTCTGTGACCGTAGTAGAGATTGTCCATGAGAACCCACGTCTCGGTGGTGGAAAGTCTACACCGTTGACATTTAAAAATGCACTCATTGGCATATATATCACCTCCATGCAAAAATAGAGGATAGGTTTTGACACCTACCCTCTATGTGAATGAAAATCCATTCCTACTCTTTCGTGAATCATAAGCACGGACGATTTCTCTTCCGTCTATCTGGATAGACTTACCGGCTTTGATTGCCTGTAAGATTTCACGAAGCATAGAATCATTATTTGTTTCCTCGTGAGCACGCATAAATCCTCTATAGGTTGCTTCTTCGATACCGCCCTCAATCTGGTAATTGTTGACAACAGCGTTCTTACCGCCAAATTTGCCGACAAGCTCATTGCTATTTGCCATGAACAGTCCGTTCTCCGGGAAACCACCTGTTGAATACTTCGGCAAATCACCAAGACCGATTGTTCCGATACCTTTGGCGAAACCTTTGGTGTAACGGAGAATATGAGTCCAGTGAGCATTTGAGTAAGGATACACGTCAATTTCATGTCCGGTCTGGTCTCCCGGCTTACCACCGGTGATACTTCCCTTTTCATTTTTGTGTGCTGCTACTGCCTTGCCGTTCCCAAGATAGAGTGCTACATGGTGACCTTTTCTTAAGAGGATATCACCACGTCTCATACCCTTTGCGCTACTAAGGTTTACCGTGCTTGTTACATCTTTGAAACCAGATTTAAGAGCTACTTCAAGAAGATTCTTGGTTGACCATGCGCCATTCTTCTTAAGGTTAATTCCTGCTTTCTGGAAAGCAGAAATAACAAGAGAAGAACAGTCGTAGTCCGGTGTGCCCCATCTGTGCTTCTGGTCGTAACCGTGGCTATCATCATTTGCAATGCCTACCGCCCAGTTGCAAGCCTTTTCCAGACCTACACCACCAAGCTTTTTCAGCATTTTTGCGATGAAATCTTTTGCCGAACCGAAGATTGTCTTTACAGCGCCTCCGGCAATGGCTCCGATAGTGCCCATCCATCTATTTGTTGAAACAAATTTGTTGATAGCAAGCTGTAACAACTTGCTCGGATGTGAAGCATACTCGAAGATATTACTTGCCACGCCTTTTGCTTTCTCCCATGCACCGGATACAAAATCTCCGATACCTTTTTTGAAGTGTGGCATACTCTCTGTGAGTGCGGCTGTCTTATTGGCTGGAAGAATCTTTGTACCCTTTTGAAGTGGCATTACCACGTTTCTTCCCTCTGGGATGAATGGCTTACCATTCGGTGGTACAATCAACTCTTTATACACTCTACCCGGCTGGTCATTTACCATGCCTACTGTATCTTCTGGTATACCATTTGAACCTTTGGCATGTTTCTTTACAGACAGACGTTCAATCGTGATTGTTGAAAGCTTCTTCTTTGACCCAAGTTTACCAAGAACCCAGTTTACACCCTTTATGATGCCGTTTACAGCACCCTCAATCAGTGACAGCCAACCATTGGCAATCTTTTTCAGCATGTTTCCAACGTTTGAGAACGCTTTCCACACAGCATGTGCCGCATGGCTGAATGTTTCTCCGAACCATTTCTTTGCTCCATCAAACACATTTGTAATATCTTTCCACACACCCTTTGCCCAGTTGTGTGCACTCGAAAATGCGCTCTTGATACCGCTCCATGCTTTCTTGAACAGTTTTGTGAACCATTCAGCAATCGGCTCGAAGATGGATGTGATTGTCTTCCATAATCCAGAGAAAATAGATCCAATGGCTTTTCCGATACCCTTAACGATATTTTTCACACCAGTCCAAGCTTGCTTCCAGTTTCCTGTAAATACGCCGGTTACAAACTTGATCACACCAGTGAGTGTGGTTAAAATACCACTTAACACACCACCTACTGTCTTAAACAGTGTAGCGAACACCTTGATTGCGATTGTGATTGCTGTTGCCAGTACACTACCAATAATTGTTGCAATAAGCTCGAATTTATCTTTCATTCCTGTAGATTCGTACATCTCCACAAGAGAAGCAAAGAACTCTTTCAAGTTGTCCCACAACGGCAGGATTGTTTCATCCCAAATCATGGTTTTTGCTTCTGATAATGCGTCCACGATCATATCAATCATGGCTTTTACATTATCACGGAATGTCTTTGATGTATTCCACAGGTTGATAAGCATAGCCGCTATCAGAGCGATTGCAGCAATAATGACTCCTGTAGGAAGTCCAGATACAAGACCGCCTATCTTTGTAAGAAAGTTTGTGATTGGCGCAAACTTTGTCGCAAGGTTTCCTAATACCGTACCTACTTTTGTTATTATTGACTGAACCGGTGCAAGGTTAAGGAACTTAGCAACAAGATTACCAATACCAGTGCCAATTTTCGAGAAAATGTTTGTAATTGGTGAAAGCTTTTCTAAAATCCCCTCAAAGTTCAATCCTTTTTTCAGTTTTTTCAAAAGCTCAATGCCAGGTGAAAGCTTTTCAAGAGTAGTTGCAAGTGTTCCGATACCCTTTAATGCTCCAGCACCAATACCGATTCCAAGCATAGCCGCAAGCGTACCGTTATTTTCTCCATCGTTTGAAGCATACTTTATTACATTCTTGATGCCATCTTTTAACTGCTTTGCTACTTCTCCCCAGTCTGCTTTTGCTACAAAGTTCTTAAAGGCTGTGATAATACAGCCAACAATACGACCGACTGTTTCACCAACTGTTCCAAGGTCGATTTTCTCCAACATGCCGTTGAATCCAATCGCAAGGTTTGTACCCAGTTCATCCCACTGTATCTGGCGAACGACTCCAACAGCAAATCTCCATGAAATCATGAAGTAATTGCCGATAGCATTTCCAAGGTTCTTCCACTCTATATTGCGGATTGCGTTCATAATCGCAAGTCCGACATTCTCTCCCAGTGCTTCGAAATTGTATCCCTCTGCCAGGAGATTAAAGGAATGAGCAATGGTATTGATTCCATTCGCTACGGTACCACCGATAAGTGACCAGTTAATACGGTCAGTGAATGAGTTCATGGTCGTAGTGAAAGCGTTGATAAAATAGGTAATCTTTGCTCCATTCTTATTCCAGTCCAGAATGTTATAGAGCTTTAACATACCCTTATTTACGCCCTCTGCCATGATCGCACCAAGTTTCTCCCAGTCATGCGCCTTAAATGCTTCTCTTAAGCGTTTAGCGTAGTCAGAGATTGCTTTCTTTGGCTTGACTGTCTCAAACATGGTGGATGGGTCTATTGCATATTTACCAGCACTAGGCGAACCACTACCACCTGTAGAGCCTGTATTTCCTGTATCAGAACTCTTTGACTGCTTCGGCTGTACATTCAGTTCATCAATACCAAGTGTATAGGTCTGGAACTCTTTTGCGGCTTTCTTTGCTTTCTTGAGTCCGTTTGCGGCTTTGTTTGCACTTGTCCCAGTACTTTCCAGCGTTCTACCATAGTCTTTCCATACCTTTTTCGCCTGTACTGCCATGCTCTTTCCAGTTAGTACAGAGAAGAACTGACCAACCTTATTCAGAGCACCGGCTAACATGTCAATAAATCTTGTCAGATATGGTGCTACTACGCTGATAATCGGTGAAAATGCCGCCGCCCATGCGTTCTTTAAGTACAGAAGTGATGTGACGATAGAAGAAATCGTATTATTATATGCAGTGCTGTACTGCACAAGGTTGTTTGACCCCTCCGCAATTGCCTGTTTGATTGCGCTGATTGCTCCGAATACCGTGGAAAAAAGAATAGACGAACCAATCATACGCCCCCATGACATGCCCTTATTGGTCTGGTTACGAAGTCCTGTGATTGAACCGGTGAGTCTGCCAATCATGGAAATTGGTTTCATCAGCGTGTTTCCAAGTGTGCCACATGAGGATGCAAACTTAGATAATGAGCCAAGTGCACTTTTTGTTGTTTTGCCAAATTCTTTCGCTTTGGATGATACCTCTCCCAGTTTCTTTGACAATCTGCCGAGCTTTGTATCATTTTCTTCTGCAATCTTTATCTTCGCAGTTTTCTTTGCTTCTGCTTTATACTGCCTTAATCTTTCAGTTACAGTTGCCAGTTCTTGTGCTACCCTATCGTACTCAGAGTTGCCTTGTCCAAGTCCCTGTTTCTGCAAATCAGCAAGTTCTTTTCTAAGCTTTGCAATCTGTGACTCGTAAGACGCTGCCTTAGAGGAATCAAAAGAGCCATTCATGTTATTCAAGGCTTCCATAGCCTTTTGCGCAGTTCCACCAAGTTTCTTGATTGCATCTTGCCAGTTCTTTATATCAGAAGTGCCATAAACAGCTTTCATTGCGCTCGCATCGTAATTACCTGAGCCAGGTTCCATTGGCGTTGCCGCTGGAGCTTCTGGAGCTTCATAAGGCTTATAGTCAGAAGCACCCCTTTCAATCTTTATTTCAGGGACTTTACCTTTTAGTGAAGATAAGGCTTCTCTATATACTTCAAGAGCATTTGTGGCTTTCTGAATGTCATATACAAGGTTTACATATGCTTTCCCATATGTTGAAACATTCTCGGTGTCAAGTTTCTTGTCCAGTCTTGCGTTTAAACGGTCAAGCTCTTTTTCTGTAGAAGTGATTTTCTTCTGTAGCTCAACCATTCCCATATCATCAACATTGGTATCCTTGCCTACCCTTTTGAATTTATCAAAGATTTCGTCAAGGTCTTTTGACACATATTTAAGGTCACTACGGTCTACTCTCGGCTTTACTTTATGCTTTGCGACTTTTTCGAGTGCCTTTTCGATATCGGCTGTAGTCGTTTTAAGCTCCTCTAACGCACTTGTATCGCCTATTTTACCAAGTGTAGGCAATAATACAGATATACTACCAAGTGACGTTCCTATTGCTTCGAGTTTCCTTTCCATGTTGCTTAAGGCACGATTCGCACCTTTCGCCGATGTCTCAACTTGAAGTTCTAAGCTATCCATTTCCGCTCCCATGCTATCACCACCTTATAGTTGTCTGCGGAAGACCTCTCTGTTTGTCGTTGGAAATCCATCTTTCCATAGCTTCTATTTCTTTCTTCATTTCAAGCTCTTCCTGTTCTTCGTCCGTAATTTCGTCTGACAGCATAGGCTTTTCAATATACTTTGCTTTTGGACTTTTTGAGAACCCATCCATCACGACCGTAAGTGCAGATAGAACGTATTGCCCCATCATCCAATTAAGGCGGTCGGTGATTATCATTTCCTGTTTTATCTTTTCGTTATATCCGTCAGATATTACAGAGATTTTATGTGGGTTCAGATGCCAAAATTCTTCCAGTGTTACGCCCATAAACGCAACTTTAGGGAACCATTCACGCTCAAACAGTTCCCTTTTCGATTTATAATCAATTATTTTGTTTTCGTTTCCTTTGCTGTTTCCTCTTTCGCATCCTCTGGAGCATTCTCTTCCTCGTCCTCGTTGAGGCTGCGAAAAAAATCGGACTCTTCCATCATTTCTCCGGCAGTAGTGAGGATATCATCTAATTTACCGCCATTTACGATGTGAGCATTGATTTCCTGCCCGGCAACAGCTCTGTTTGTACCCATACAGAGTGCAAGGTACGCACGGATAAAGCTCATGCCTTTGCTTTCCATTGTTTCCATTGTAATTCCCATATCCTCTAATTCGCAGATAAGGTTAAAATCAAACTCACGTGCTGTATATGCATTACCATTTAATGTAATTGTTTTCATGTTCATTACCTTCCTTTTTCAAAAATAAAAGGAAGGGACGCACCGAAGTGCGCCCCGTTCCGTCTAAATAATGTCTTCGTCAGCTACATATTTTGCGCTCCGTGATCTCGCTGACTGTTCTGATACGGAACTTGCTACCCCTCCGCTACAGTGAACTCTCCTGCGGTTTCTGTAACTGTAACAGTATCAGCCAGTCTTACAGCTGCACTGTTCGGGATAATCGTTGCTGTCATTTCGAGAATTTCATCTACGCCACCAACATCTGACGGTGTAGCGACTACCTGTCCAACATAAGCGTATTTTGCTACTCCACCCAGTCCATCTGTTCCATATAACTGGATAATGTCGCAACGCTTACCATTCAGCTTTTCAATAGCATCCAGATAATCTTTTTCGAGGTTTCCTGTAACCTCTTTTGAGTCGGATGTTTTAATACCCATCTCAAAACGCTGTGTATCATCTTCCATTGTGGTAGATTCTACCGTGTTTGGTGCGCTTGCCGGTGCCGGAATAGATTTTGCAGCCATAAGCAGTTTATACTTTCCAGCTACGGTTACAACGTTATCCGAACCTGTATGCTCCTTGATGATAACTCTCGCTTTATAACTTGTTGAAGCCATGTTATTACCTCCTGCAATAAAAAAAGAGCCTGTATAGACTCTCTGGTTACAATGTTTCAGTTCTTCCTATCAATCGGCTTGCTCGCATAATACTTCTGTAATATGTCTTACCGTTGCTCGCTTCTGGAAAGGAAGATATGGAAAATCCCGAATCTTTCAGAACTTCTGCGATTCGGGACAACACATACTTTGTTTCTTTTTGTGATTTTTGCGAAGTGACTTCTACCTGTAGCGAATAGAATACACTTTCTATGCTATTCCCCTCTGTGGTCTTTGCCTTTTCTACTCCGGGCAGTTCGTGAACATAGACCGTAGGGAAATGAGTACTTACATCCTTTGGGCTATCCGTGTTTGTGTAAAAGATATCCGGATATTTCTTTTTTAATATGCTTTCCGTCTTTACTTTTATAAGAGACAAAAGCTTTGTTTCTAAGTCAAAAACCCATGAATTATCCATTATCCAAACACCTCTTTTGCTGTTTCTTGTATCTTATTAGCAATCTCAACAGTCGCACTATACATTGGCATTGTTGCTTTGACACCGTGCGTATAATGCCATTTATCGTCTTCTCCCAGATAGTACCATCCATCTTCAAACGCATGTGTCTGTCCAGGGAATGTACCAACTCCATACCCAAGTTCATTGGCTTTCGGGTTTGGCTCTGGATTATGGTGAATACCTGCGCCAAACTCAACCGCAAGAAGTGTGTTGAATGACGGATAATCTTCACTGGAGAATGTCTGACCTGTTGCTACAATAATTACCTTGCATCCGGCATCTTCCTGTGTAGTCTCGCTCCTTAGCGTGATCGTTTTTCTTCCAAGCGGAGATTCTTCTATCTTGCTTAAAGCAACCAATTCACCTTTTTTGGCAAGTGCTTCTGTGAACTCAACAACCTTTTGGTTCAGTTCTTCCTTGTATTCTTCTATCTGTCTGATTGCTTCTTTGATACTTTTTTGCGACAATCCAAATGATATTACTTTCTTACCCATTTCTACCCTCATGGACGAGCTTTTTTAGAAGATAGCTGTCTTCATTCAATGCCTCGTCATTTGTTGCTACAACCTCATAATCAGCGGAATCGCCGTCTACGTGCCCGCCAGTATATGCTACTTCACGTTTTCGCCATATCCTTGTTCCGGATACCCACGGATATGCTCCCTTATCCGTGACGATCACAGCCTTGTCCGAAGCATCGTCTACACCAAAAGCCTTTACATAAGCTTCCGTAAGAGTAGATGCGATATTAGACCGGAAGCCAACCGGTTCTGTATACCCCGGCTGATACTCCCCTGTGTAGATTGGATGCATTTCTCCGTCAATCTTCATGTATTTGATATTCCCATCATCGTCTGTCTCATAGACAGGGACGGAATCTGTTTGCATGGAATACTTCATTTTCTGCTTATTCCGGTTTAATGTTCGCATTGTTTTCCACCTCCGGCAGTCCAGCAATGCTTGTCAGCAAGGACACGACTCCGGCAAGAACGGCAGATGATACCGCAACACGCCAGTCAACTCCCTCAAGTACGGTGCTTGCACCAATCACGCCGACAAGAGTCTGTGCTACGGTCTTTATCGCTCTTACAAGCGCACATTTTCCCCAGTTTTTCCAATCTCTCATAATCATTCCTCCCTTGATCTCTCTCTTGTGTCAATACCAGAGCACTTTTCCATAAAATCAATCCTGCGATGTGCGCTCTTGGCACTTGCTTCCAATTTAATTAGTCTCCCATTATGCGAAGCAATATCTTCTCTCATAGAAGCAACTTCTTTCTTTACATCTGCTACAGCAACTGATATATTGTCCAGTTTCATGTTGATTCTTGTATCACTTTTGACTCTTTCCTCTAAGTCTTTTGTGTCGGAACGTTTGTTGTTACGCAATCCAAAATACGCGGAAAAGCAAAGCGATATAATACTCACAACAATAGCCAGTGAAATCTGTATAGTCATGGCATTACCACCTTTCTTAATAGTTGCCCACTCGCCCTCCACCACAACAGTGAGCGCCCTGCGGCTGTAGATGTCCACAACCACGCACATTCTTCTTAAAAGGTATGAACATAAGGTAATATGTCACTAAATACGGAGAGAGAAATATAAGCGCTCTCATAGGAACGCGTGGTAGAGTTCTCACCGTGTGAAGTCTCTCCCTCTGCGCCCTCTTTAGCCTTTAAATCCACCACAGCCATAGCAAGAGTAGAAAGATGGTCTTCCATGTCTTTCTCAATCTGCATTTCCGTGAAATGTGACGGAAAATTCCTTTGCTGCTTATACTTCTCGATAACAAAATCAATCAGCAATGCAGATGGCTCTTCACCTTTCAGCTCTGGTATCGTGTTGAAATATTCAGTTGCTTTCTTTTTGATTGATTCTGCTATCATACTCTTCCTCCTACAGCCCCATCATTGCGATCAATGCATCCTTTAACTGTTCACCAGTTGCGTTTTCAGCGTCTTCAATGCCTTTTTCTGTTGCCAGTTTCTTAAGCTCATCAACAGGCATTCTCTTAATTGCTGTCTTTGTATACCCTGGTTCATCATCCGACTGTTCTGCCATTGTTGGCTCTTCCGAAATAATATCTTCCGGGATAATCTCTTCCGGGATAACCTCTCCCGGAAGATACCAAATGCCCTTATGCTTTGTCATACATTCTGCTATCATAAGATAACCTCCTAGTAACACTTGATAACGTATGTACTGTCCATTCTTTCATAAGACGGAAGTACGATCTCAGATACGGTAGTCTTTGTCTGTACCGGGTCTTCGGACGTTGTTACGGATACGGCAACACCAGTGTTGACAATAGATACATCTGCTTCTGGTTTGCCCATCAGTGTTCTTTCCTCTGGTGTAGTTCCATACCAAGTGTTTCCAAGTGCGCCATTCGGTACAAGAGTTGCAAGACCATCTGGATAGAATTTAGCAGCAACGCCACTTTCATTCTTATACTGTTTAGAGTACACAACGATTTTCACGTCCAGTTCGGTTGAGAATACATCTTTGACTCTTGCATCTGTCATGAAGATGTTTGCTGTTGCGTTCTGAGCGAGAATAGCACTCTGGATATTTTTGTTCTTTTTCAGATAATCCATTGTCTTTCTTGACACAATCATGATTTCTGGTCTTTCACCGGTATTTGCTTCTACTGTATCAAGAGCTTTCGCTACATCGTTTAACGGGTCACTGTGTTCTGTGTCGCTCCACTTGTCTGTATCTGTAGAAAGTGTTGCGAAGTTGTTCTGTTTGTACTCTCCGTTCGGGTCGTAGTTGTAAGAATAAGTTACACCGTTTGCCTGGATGGAAATTTTTGGAGAACCATCTGTTGGTGCTAACAACTGCATAATCATACGTTCTGGTACAACATTTGCACCGTCTACAAGTGTTGTAGTATCGTCAAACAGTCTTTCAAGGACTTCTGCCGCATACGGGTCTGTAGAGTCCTTTGCTCTCATGATTTCCTGTTCATCTGACTCTTTTACAAGCATAGACTCACGGAAGAAAGCCATTTCTGTTTCAGTCATTTTAAAGCCCTCACGGCTTCTGATTGTTGATACGGCATCAAAGTTTGATGGTGCGATAGATACTGGCAGACCTTTGTGTGTCTTAATCCATTTAAGGTCAAGTCCCATTTTCTTTTTAGGCGGGAATAATCCGGCACCTAAGTACGCCTGTTTATTGCTTGCCGCTTCTGTATGCACAAGAGCGATTGCTTCTGCACTATATGCGTCTCTAAGATTCATGCTCTTTTCCTCCTATTCAAAAACAATAAGGTTTAATGCTGTCTTTACACTGTCTGCGATCGTGATGTTTGCATTTGCATTTGCATTTGCTTCGTTTACACATGCGAATGCTTTGACGATTGTTCCGTTCGGATTACCCTCATATACATCACTAAGTAAGATTCCAACTGGTGCGGCATCAGTTGTTCCACCGGAATCCCCTGTTGTTCTTCCGTTTACTGCTTTGCCGTTTGCGTCAATTGGGTTTCCCGCTTTGCATACGCCGTTAGTGAAAGCAGAAGCGTCAAGTGTAATTCCCTCAAAGAGTTCACCACCAAGCTTTCTCTTGAGGATTTCTTTCTGCGTTGAAACGCTTGATTCTGTAAATTTCATCGGTTATACCTCCTACTACAGATAGCTGTCTAATACAGCCTTGCTTGCTTTAGATGATTCAGCCATAGACTTGCCGATAGACTCAGCTGTCTTTTCAGCTTCTGTCATTTCTTCATCATCCTTTGGTTTTGGGTCGCCACCGCCAGGATTCTTTGTGCCATCGGCAATCTCTTTTTCCTTGTTCTTTGCGGCAGTTGTTTCTCTATCAGTGATAATCTCTGACAATGAATCAATAGCTGTCTTTGCCTTTTCCACATCATCAAGAAATACAGAAAGGACATTCTCTACTTTCTCGCCTGTAATTCCTTTTTCATCCGCATATGCACGGATGTCTTTTCTTGCACTCTCTTTCTCAAGCTGTGCAATCTTTTCCTGCAACTTTGCAATTTCGCCATCAGGCTCTGGTTTCGGCTCTTTATTTGGCTTCGGCTCGTTGTTTGGCTTTGGCTCTGGTTTCGGCTCTTTATTTGGCTCTGGTTTGTTTGAATGGAACTGATTCAGATAGTTTGTAACCTGTGCTTCTGATGGTTCTTCAATCCCCAGTGCCTGTAAGTTCTGTTTTGCTTCTTCTCTTGTCATATTGATTACCTCCGTTATCTACATTTGTTGTCGCTGTTCTATCAGCTTGGATTTTTACTTTTCCCATTTAACGCATGGGTGCAATGTATAAGAAAAAGCAACCGTATTTCTACGATTGCTTTCACTATCAAATATTTAATTATGCTGTACGTTTCCACATTCTCACCGTGATATACGGCATCATGTTATTATGCGCCATTCCAGAACCTGCACTTTCCACTGTTACGGTATGGGAATGATTTGCAACTTCACTTGTTGCTATTGTTGAAGCTGTTCCTGTATTCCAGTGCATTGCGTCCATTGTTCCTTTTCCATATGCATCTTGCCTTTTTCTATAACCAACTGTATGCGTGTGTTTGCCTGCACCACCAGTTGAAGCACTATGATTATGTGATGGCATTTCTTCAATTGTAAGCGTATGCGTCTTTTCGCCACCTGTCATTCCCGTTTCCGTTAAATCATTGTCAGCTGGATCATAACCTATCAATGTTCTACCAATTGCAAATTCTTCCCATGTGCCACCAATTATGGCATTCGGATTTGCGCCGTTTGCTGATATATAAACACTGCCTATCGGATATACGCTGTCTAACGTGATGCCTCCAGGAGATTGTGTGTCTACATATTTTTTTAGCTCTTTGATAGCATTTTCAAGAGCATCGTTTGTAACAAACGCTTCTTCTGCAAATGATTGGCTCACAAACGTTTGTCCAAAGTCTCTCCACGTTCCGTCACTGCCTAACCCGTAACTATTTCCAAATTCACTTTTCTTTGGCGCAGGAACTAATCCAGGAGCTCCGTCAGACATTCCTTCTGTTCCTTTGAACTCCGTATACGTCGTATCGGTAAACTTAGCGTCGCTCGGAACATCCGCATCAACTGTATGACCGTTAAACGTCTTTGCGTTAACACCATTTGGAAACGTCACATTCGCATCCGCATCATATGAATATACGTGTCCATTAGACGATAAGTTGCCTTTACCAGCCATCTCGCTTGCAGAAATCCAATTGTTAATTCCAAATAGTCTAAGTCCTCGGACATCTGCATCTTTCTCATAGCCCTCGTAAACACTTTTCATGCTGAATGTAAGTCTGAGATACCAAATATTTTCTGTTTGACTGGAATCGCCACCCAGTGTGTCTAACTGTAAATCTATGTCATTCCAACCGCTCCAACCAGACACCTCTGTTGTGCTATAAGTTTCCCATTCGGCATTTTCTATTCCCTTCTTATACTCAATAAGAAGTTCTGTGCGCCCACTAACAGACACATTAACTAATAATTTTTTCGTGTCTATATAAAAATACGGCTGAGCGAAAAATGTAATTCGTGTCTTACTATTTGTTGTATATTTTTCGGTTCTGTCAACACGTCCTATCGGAATGTCTTGGTAATCCGTGCACAACCAAGATTTCTGATTAGCAGTAAGCCCATAGTCATTCCACGTAGTTCCGCCATCTTCAGAGTACTCAATAGTTAATGCATCACCATTAATGAAAGAAAGCCTGCTTGCACTAAGTTCAGCGGAAAGAGATGCACCGACCGGTCCCACATATCCATTGAGATTGTTTCCACCCCATGTTAAGTTTGCTTCTCCGCTGTTAATGTCTAAATAAGATTTTACAGCATCTTTATTCACGTCTTTTATCTTACGGTCGGCGGTATAGCCAGCCAAATACGCAAGGTTGGAAGAATCAAGGCTATCGCCTGCATACCCTATTTCCATAATTGCATCTTTGTCATTATAGTCAGCAATTCCAATGCTCTTACTAGCCACACCGAGAAACTCCCCAACTGTAGCTTGAACTGCACCGTCTGGCAGAGTAGAGATTTGGTCTTTCTGCCAGGTTACAGTAATGTTGTTATACGTTGGGTTATGATATTCAGTTACATCTACTTCGTCAAACCAATCGTTTTTTTTGACATATAGTTCCCAAGTTGATACTGCGGATTTATATAGCCATATGTCAGCTGTTTCTCCAAACACACTGAATATTCTTAAGGACGGATCGTTGCTGTCTGTGTTATTAAACTGGACAACTATTTTAGTAGGTTGACTATCGCCACGCCTCGTAATTGTCAGTTCTATTGGAGCATCTACATATGCTTCTTTAATAACTATCGTAGCCAAACGAACATACCCATCGGAGCCGCTAGTTCCGTAAGTATAATGAACGGCTGTACCGTACGGGACAGTCAGTAATCCTTTCATGGTTCCACCGGTTAAGGGGAGATAATTGGCAATGTGGTTTTTGAATTTCTTCCAAAGCCTATCAACTCCGGCATTATCTAAAAAACCCATATACTCACCTCTATACGCAAATCTCGTCTAATTCTTCGTTCGTGATGGATGTAATGGTAAAGATTTCACCCAATGGATCCCATTTTGCACCATCCCATGCCACATTCATCCCAGCACCACCATACTGGCTTGATGTTTCAATATTATAAACATCACCTGTTACCTGTCCGCTTGTCGGGAGCTTTGACGCATCTGCTACAGAACCTTTATATTTATACATACCGGTGATGTCTGTCTTTTTGGCGTAGTACCCTAATTCTGTCGATAAACTAGTTTTTGATACATATGTAAGCGTTGCATCTGTTTTTTTAAGATAACTGCTTTTATCTGCATACGTATTCTCAAGCTCTGCTCCAGTCGGAAGACCGTCCAATTTTGTTTTATCTTCTTTTGCCATCAAGCCATCAGATGATTGTGTTGCTTTATTGTAAGTTTGGTTTGGTGGCACTGCCCATGTGCCGTCCTGCCTTAAGTACTTCGTTGTACTCGTTTCATTTGGGAGTTGTGGCGCAAGTCCGGCAGCTGCTTTGCTTACAACATTGTATTTTGTATTTTCTGGTGTTCCCCAAGTGCCATCACCTTTAAGGAAACTGTCTTGTTTTCCGCTTTTTGGAGCCGGTACAAGACCATTGCTTCCATCAGCCGAATTTGTTGCTCCCCTAAATACACTGTATTCCGTATCTTTTGTGGTTTGCGTGCTTGTGCTCCCATCTCCTTTTGTGATTGTCACGGTTTTGCCGGAGATGGAAATATCGGTAATTCCTTTATTGAATAAGGCTTTTACTTTTGCCCATAGTTTACTTACGCCGTCTTTATCAAGATATGCCATAATTACACCTCACAAATCTCGTCTAATTCGTCCATTGTTATTGGAAATAACTCTTCCCTTGTTAGCCAGCTTTTTGTAGACACATCATAGATATAGGTTGTATCTGTATCTGTCGCATATGCTTTACTGCCACTTTCAAGAGAATCGTATTTAGGAAGCAGAATGAAGTCCTCTGACAGAAACGTATACTCTCTTACACGCCCTCCGTTTCGTATTGCTGTGCATACGATAGACCCCATGTTTGGGATTACTTCTCCTGCTTCATATACCTGCCCATCCTGTATCGTTCTATAAGTCGCCTTCATCTCCTATACCACCCCCAGTCTTTTTCTGGAAGTCATCAAGAAGCTGCCTTGCCTTTTGCTCCTGTTGCTCTTCGATTGTCTGATACTTGGTGTCGAGATACGGTTTTGACAGGAGAAATACTTTCTCAGCGTCACCCCATAAGCCTACAGTGCGAATTGCTACAAGTGGATGGATACCGCACTCTAGCAAGTACTGTAGTGACTGACACTTCACTACCATATTGTCAGTAGGGCTGTGATTAATCTGCACATCAAAATCACGCAAGGTAAGATGCAAGTCTTCCTTATAGATTCTTAAGATGTTCAGAACAGTCGCAATCAGACGCTTTTCGCTTGATTTCACAAGAGGGTCTTTCAGTTTTGCTCGTGTCTTACTGAAATCCCATCCATTACGGAGTTCTACAGCGCCTTGACTGTCACCGCCTGTATTTCCCTGTTTGTTTGGAATCGCAAGGATAGTAAGTGCATTGTCTAACAAATCTTGCTTGGCAACCTGTGATTCCGTCTGGTTAAGTTCCTGTGTCATAATGTCAACATCGGCTTTATTTTCACCGTTATTCGACTTCACAACCAATGCTCCATTGGTTTTCATCTTCTGGAAAGTCTCTTCATCAATGGAACAATTGACGAATTTTACCCATGACTGCACGAACTGTTCTACTCCGTCCATTCGGTTCGACTGCATATTATTGATTGCGTCCAGAATGTCAACAGCAAGCTCTATGTCAGAAAGTCTTTCGTGATTGTTTGGATATTCTACAATCGGAATATTCCCATAAGCGTGCAATGCCCAGTCTAGGACTTTTCCATCCTTGATGTCGCACTGATGTGTCGATGTGAAACATCTGCTATAAGACTTTCCGTTTTCGTCTCTAAGCTCCTGTACCGCAAGCATTGGCTCTTCCGTGATTCTGGAATAGATAATGTAGGTATTGAGTGGAGACGGAGAAACAATGCGGAATGGGATGTCTGCATCCTTTACAATCTGTGCTGCTTTGAACGATGTCCCCGTGGCAGACTGCCACTCACCGGACTTGATGTCCTTTGTGTGCTTGTCAGCATCCTGCAAGTAATCATTTAATTCATCGACAGACCGGTTGATATTTTCATCATCCTTGCGGCTTACGCACTGTACTGGTTCTCCGTAGGTCTGCCCGGTCTTAAACTGGACGAACTCATAAGCGTGATTTTCCACAACTTTATTGATAATGTCGTCTCTTGACACTTTTGTTCGATATAAAATTGGTTGGTCACCCTTGTAGTAATGCCAGAGATAATTGATTACCATTCTGTTCCAATAAAAATCACCAATGCACTCACTTATAACCCGTAAGATATTTTCGTTGGTGATTTCTTCTACATCTGTATACAATACTCTGCGACCATATTCTCCTTTTACAAGGTCTCTAAAAAACTTATTGTTCCTCGTGAGGATTCTGTCGTACATAAATTACACTCCAAACGTCACGCCACTGCTTGTGGTTCGTTTCACAAGCGGTCTTACCCTTGTCTCACCCGTGAATCGATTAAAAACAACTCTCTTTTTACAGTTTTTGCACTGGCGTACAAGATTGATTGTTGATTTTCCGTCATGCGTTCCGACTTTACGACCGCACATCGGACAATATATAGTAGTTCCCATAATTTCTCTCCTATACAAAAAAAGAACCGCCATTTACGACAGTTCTTTTTTCTGAATGTACCATATATAAAGAGGAATGATAAAACAGTATCTTTGTTTCTGTTTCCATTCTAATATTACCATATTAGAAACGGACATACAGGACAGTTAGGACATTCTTTGAAAATACCGTTCGAATTCTTTCCTTGCGCTGTCCGCAGTGGCATATCTTCCTAGCTTTTCCGCTGTTTCCGTCCACGAAAGCCCATCGATATACTTCATTGTGATAATTCTTCGGATTCTGGAGTCGTCAATACCGGCAATGAACGTTTCAATCTCCATAACTTTCTCTTCTACATCGTTTTTCAACTGTTCATAGGACATTTTTACAGAAAGAAGTCTTGTTCTCTTCTTTTTATACTCCGGTATCGGGAATCCCTCTATCACAAAGTGCTGCGTACCGCCATTCCCACCGCTCACAGTGTCTTTTACTGCGCCTTCTGCTTCGATTTTTGCTATCTGCGCTTCCAGTCGGTCTATTTTTGCTTCCAGTTCTGGTATTTCGCTTACCATGTCCGCATATTGTTCCAAAAACTTTCTGTCTACCATCTTCTGCCCCCTCTGAATGGATTACTTACTGCTTCTACTTTTGCCGGTTCCCATGTTCCCTCAATGAAATAAGCTAATGATGCAAGGCAGTCAGCCGCATCTTCATGCTTATTCTTTCCTTTGATTGTGAACGAATACAGGTTTCGCATAAATGCACGATATTCCCTGCTTCTACAGCCTACATCACGAAAATACCATTCTCTGATTGTTCCGGCTTTGTCCCAGATTCTTTGCGATTTTCTCATACTAGTTGGTGCATATTGTGATACAAGGTTGATTTTCTTACCCTTTTCTCTGAGCATTTCGTCTACTTCATCCTTATACCCCTCTCCACCTTGGTTTGCTTCGAAAAACGCACTGCCTACGTCATGGTCGATAATCATATCCGTGACTTTTGGCTTTGTGATTTTCTTCTCTGAGCTATCAAACACGACATCATCAATATATACCGCACCGTCCTCATACATATAAGCTACGGCAAATGCCAGATTATCCTCTCCTCCGAGAGCCACATCACAGGCGGCAGTGATTCTATATGGTTCTTCGGTCGGAAGTACTCCATTATAGAATTTCATGTGTTCCGGGTTGAACACCGCACCATCTCTCTCGATTGGTTCTTGCTGGCACTGTGCATACCATCCTGCCATGTCGTCATTTTCTTCGAACTTTGCACGTTCTCTACGGTAATACTCTGTGGAGAATCCTACTCCGTATTCATAATTGAAGTTGCTTTCATCCGTCACAGGGTCAAGAGCCGGTATCTTAAGCACATCCCAACGGATGTCCTTTGCTTCTGGATTGTTTTCCAGAAAGTCAAGCCTGTTCATATAGATATCGTGCAGACTCCAGATTGTACCATTATAGACAACTTTACACTTCTCTTTTTTACGCTTCATGACGTTATTGTCGAAGATGATCTGCTTTCTTCTTAAAACATCCGGGCTTAACACGTCCTGGATTCCCTCAAGGATATCGTCAATGATAAGCCAACCTAAAGCATCGTACTCACCATTCAGACCGGATGTAAGACCTTTTCCGGACAGGGACTTATATTTTTTCTTTCGTTGCAAGTCCACCTTATTGTTTTTTGCATCCGTGTCTACAATGATTGCTTCCGGGAACACGTCAGAGAAGCAATAGATTGGATCCGTCCATATCTCCATAACACCATCAAGGAAAGCACCGCCCAGTCCCTCTTTATAGGTCACATACAGGTTACTAGCTTCGGTATTCCTTGCGCACTTCCATGATGTAGCAAGGGTAAGTTCCTGACTCTTACCGACACGAGCAGGCATGTGTACGAACAGTTCGTCCAGTTCGTCATCCTCAAGTGCTTGTAGTTTATCCGTAACAAGCTTTAATGTCTTTCTACGTGGCTCGTAAAACCGTTCCCGTCGCTTTCTGTTCTTCTCCACATACAGCATATAGCTGTCAAGGATATCTCTTGCTTCAATCTTTAAGATGTCATAGTAGTTATCGAGAATCTTATAATCTGTCTTGTTCTCTTGCGCAAATTCTTCAAGCTGTGCGAATGTACCGCCTGTCTGCATCCGTATCATGTCGTTTACAAGCTGTTTTGCTTTCGCAGCTACCATTTTCCCATACTGGATGTCTTTCTCATCCTTATAGGCAGTCTGTGTAGCGAGAACGTAGGCTTGTAGCACGGATTCATCCAGTCCATGCTTCAAAAGATAATCATCATATCCTTTTACAGCATCCATCAGATATTTGCTTGCCATAAAAAAAGCCCCCTAACTAAAAAAGTTAAGAGGCACTCCCCTGTCCCGGAACCGCACTCGGTTCTCAGCTCTTTATTTCTTTCTCTTTGTGGCTTGTAATCTTAACGCCACCTCTTGTCGGTCTGATTGTCACTGTATAGCCTTTTGTGATTAGTTTTGCCATATTGACCGATTCTTTGTTAATTCTCTCACTAATCATTCTTTCCATCTGGCATCACCCACCGAATCAATACAGTAACCGCATAAATACCCAGTGCTAATGTTGAAAACAAGACCGAAGCACCAGCAAATAAATTTTGCAAATGCTGCTGCAATTGCGAACCCTAGCATATAAAATAAAATCATCAGCATTGCTACCGACAGCGTATAGAATATCTTTCTCATGTATCATACCTCCATAAATCGGAACAACCGGGTACGAGCCGGCATCGCCCTTTTAAGACAGCTTTATTTTTTTGGGCAGGGCATTTTACTTTAAACTATGTTCCGTAAGCGGTCACATGACCGCATAGCCACGAATAATGTTGATTGGAATTGTACATAGAAGATTAAAAATACTATATTTTGCAAAAAACGCATGTAATTGCTTTGTTTTTTGTTACGTTTTGGACTCCGTGGCATGATCCAAAGAAAAATTGCAAATTTGAATGAGGGTTTCCCCTTATCCCTCAAGGTAGGGATCATTTTCTGCCAGCGTGACGATAAGTCTGAGCGTTCGGGTGCGACCCTTGGCTTCTTACCGCTGTCATAAGCACGCACAGGACTGATACCTGTAAATTTCACGGTTCTTTCAGAATAGTGTTTTAAACTCGTTATTTGCCATACCGCTACTTTAACGAACTTCTTGTGTTATACTCTGTTTTCTCAGATTCAAGACATATCGGCTTCTTTTGAGTTTTCCGCTCTTCCCGTAGTCTCTCACACCACGTCCAAGCGGATTATTCTTGCACCGCAAGCGTCTATTATTCGCCGACCACAAGGGTTCTGCTATTGATTCCTCTATGAGGATACACTACATAGCGTCCGTGCATGGTTCCCATACACCATCATGCCCTCAAAGGCACTCCATCAGTCCTACAGGCAGGTATCCCCACCTGTATTTCCTAGTATGCTATGTATCTCAGCAAGGCTGAAAAGCCTCTCTCCACTGAGTTCATCCTATTTGCAAAACCGTCTGTCGGACTTGCACCGACCACCAAAGAGGAAAAAGAAAAGAGATCAAAAAATAAACTCTGTGGCTCCTATATTAAGACGGTTGCGTAGTTTGCCGGTGAAAGGCAGATAAGTACCGGAAGAGTACCACGCAAACTCGAAACCGACATGCGGACTTGCACCGCACTCACGCCTAGCAGTGGAATTGAACCACCATGAGGAATCCTCACGCACCTAGCTATGGAATCGAACCATACTCACACTATGCTATCGGTCGTTTACTTATGTACATTTTCAACGATTGACAGTACAGGTTGTGACACCTATACTGTCTCCGGCTATACGGTCTCAAAAGGCTTGAGTTTCACGACTTACGAATAATTAAGGAGGGCTACCACACCCAAAGCCTGCCGGAAGTTTTGACACTCCCTTTATTCAGCATTCCGCTAGCAGGCAATATAATGAAAGGAGATCCATTGAAAATGAACCTACTGCGTCGGCATCTGATACGTTGTGACAAACTTCGTGTCATAAGCTTTCATGAGACTCGCAAATGCTCCCCTTGCTTTCTCACTGTCCTCATAATCACCAAGCAGCACTGTCCGACCACCACTACCTATGGCGTATACATGGTTATCATCTACGCTGATGTCATATCTATCTATATTGATTGACCTATCTCTTCTCTGATTGATTACTCTCATTCCTACCACCTCAAGAATATATATGCTGTTACTGCAAAGACAAAGAATAACGCACTCATGAACCCTGTCATTGCATCATCCTGTTTTTTCGTGCTCTCTATCACTGCCGGTATTACCGTTAAGGCTAGTGCTATATATACGATCGCTAATACTGTTGTTACCATTTTGACTCCTTTTTGTTTTTTGGGAATTTAGAGGGTCTTTTTGTTTTTTTGGGAATTTGGAGGACTTAAAAGGCCAGTTTTTGGATTCCCTATAGACACCCTCCCCACCTATCGAACATATGTTCTTTTATCTTTCATCTATACGACAAATACATATTTGAACTATAGATAAACAGGTTAAAAATTAATATCGCTACAATGTCAATGATATTATTTAATCATTTGTAACGATATTTTTTGAATATTAAAATATATCAATTAATCTTTTCCATCTAAACGCGGTAAAGCCGATGCAGGAAGCGCTTTACGTTCTTCCTGGTCATTCCGTATGCCGGGCACGTCCCAATTATGGTAGTGGTTAAGCCTTGCCAGCGTTCCGACCGGATTTCCTCGCCCTGACTCGAGCAACGCTTGAAGGCTCTCTTCGTTGTCTTGCATTATGATTTTGCGAAGGTCGAGGGGTGCGCCACTTAGCCCGTTATAATTCGTTCTATAATTGCAATCACTATCCCAGTTGTAAAGTGATTGTTTATCTATACCGGTGAAGTACATAAATCCAACTAGACTGATTGTTTTGCTGTGTCTGTTGCATATACGCTTATATATGCGGTATGCTTCCATTACCTTATTCCCGTCATACTGTCCATATCTTCCGCCGTCTACTTTTAACAGCTGTTTCCTTTTCCCGAATAAGTGGCGCTGTATTGTGTCTAGCACATCATTCCACTGTCTCGCGTCTATGTCCTTTTCATCTATGCCAAGGTCGGCAGCGTATAAAGCTATCTCATCATCTACAACGCTCTGCAAGCTTTCCATGTCTACCGGTCGCAGGTCTTCTACTATTGTAGTTGTTCGCTTTCTTGCCATGTCTGCCGTCCTCCTTTACATCATTATAACAAGCGTTCCCTTTTCTCCGGTCGCTTGTATTGCTTATAGATATTTTCTATAAATATTATATCATAGATATTATCTATAAACAAGTATTTAGGCATAAAAAAATGGGGCGGTTTTTGTTCCGCCCCGTGCCCGGTATTTAATTGTTACTATTTAAGTTCTAAGTCTTCTGTTGATATTCCTAATGTCTGAAGCTCAGCCCTTGCGAGTCGTTCCTGATAGTCCAACTCGTCACTACCATATTTTTTTATTCGCTGGATAGCTGCGAATTTTTCAATTGCTATTTGCTTTTGCTCCTCTTTTGTCATTTCGTTCATTTGCCTTCCTTCCTTTCTTACTTGTAAGTTTTGTTCCTTACAAGTATTATAATAACATAAGTGCATTATATTGTCAATATTATAAGTGCATTATTTTCTATATTTTTCCATCTTTTCGAGTTCAGCGGCTACAACTTCCTTTATAAAAGTATTCGGCTTTTCTATCCCGAGAGCTTTTATCCTGTCGCGCGTTCCGGCAGGAAATACTATATTGATTCTATCGTTTCGCTTTTCGTACTCTCTAACGGCTTTCCTCTGCGATTCTGTCGTTTTTAATTCGTCCATCTTTTTACCCTCCTTATATATAAGATAATAACATAAGTGCTTTATATTGTCAATGTTATAAGTGCATTATATATATTGCATAACTTCATTTGTGTTATAAGTGCATTATTTTAGTTATTATGCCAATTGCATAATGCACTTATATCATATATAATAAACTCAACAAATAAAAAAGCCGACCGGCTCACAACTAACCCCGATCGGCACCAATCAAAATAAGAAAGAGTTCTAAAACTCTTTCCCCGTCTCACGATCTACGAATTTTATAGATAAGTCGCAATTTAAAGCGTCTGCGATTTCTTCTAGCTCATTTTCTCGGAAGTTATCACGCTTTAACATTTGATAAAAATTTGAAGTCGATTTGTCTAAACGGTTCGCAAGGTCTGAGAGTTTCATATCTCTATATCCGCATATCATTTTTATTATTTTTGATTGCATTCATTCACCCTCTTTCTATGGGATAGCATATCAAAAGGCGCGGAGAATTTCAAGATATTTTTATTTTAAAATAATAAAATAGTTCTTGACACTTCTATAATATAACTTTATAATGTAACTATAAAATAACAAAAACGAATTTAAAAATAACAAAAAAAGGAGATAACACTATGTATAACTATTTTAAAGAAGAAACTGAGGACGTTAGAAACTATATTGAAAACGAGATTGATTTTTCCGAGTTTGAAGGCTTGGAAGAATTAGAGCAGTATCTGAATGATACTCTCTGGGTAGATGACAGCGTAACTGGGAACGCTTCCGGCTCTTACACTTTTAACCGTGTACAGGCTTCCTTATATGTTCTTGATAACATGGACTTATTGGAAGAAGCAGTTGAGGAGTTCGGCATTGACTCCGCAGATATAGGAGCACACTTTCTAGCCGAGGACTGGGAGTGGATGGACGTTACAATCCGCTGCTATATACTTTCGCAGTGTATAGCGGAAGTGTTGGAAGAATACGCCGACAAGTTTTAGCCGAAACGCCCGAAAGGGCGTCCACCGTGGGACGGTCTCCCGGTGCTGACGATGGCAGACCAGAAAGGCGAAACAATGAAAACATATATCATAAAAACAAGGAACGGCAGTAAATTATATACTGCCGAACAAATAATAGAAAACGCAAAGGAACAAGAGCGCACCGGCGTTCGTCCATCTTTTGCGTGGATGGATTACAAGACCGGGACTGCATCCACTCCGCCGGGTTGGCTTGTATGGTCAACTATGGACGGGTGCGGTGTGGTTTATCGCCGGGCGTCCGATGGTAAATATATTATATCTACCGGGATGCAGGGCGATTTTGTCTGCATCTTAAAAAAGAAAGCCTAACTATATTAGTTGGGCTTTTTGTCGTTGCCACTTTTGGGACTTGCGCCGGTTCGATTCTGGCGGGTGGCTTTTCCTTGCGTTATTGCAAGGATTATTATAATATCATATAAAAGAGGGTGATATTTTGAAATTTTTACGATTTGGAGAAATTCCGGAAGGTGGGAAAAGTATAAACTTTTTGCGCCTTTCTTTCGCAGAAAATGAATCATTTACAGAGAAGCTAAACGCTTCCAGCTATAGCGAAGCTGTCGCAGGTCTTCCGGCTCATTGCTTCGAGCCTGGTCTTTCTGTTTTTGAGATGGACGCGGACGGCTTTCCGGTTCTTTCAAATATTAATCTTGTGCGGTCGCTGTCCGTTCGTATTGGTGCGCCGGTTTATGAGATCGCCGGAGAAGTTGCCGGAACAGGTGCAGACGGCGAGCCGCTTATAACTGGCGTTAATGTGATCAAACGCCGACGGATCAGCAAAGAAAAACTTATAAATTGTATACTGTGCGCGCTGGTCTCTCACTTCCGGAGCGCGCAAAAGGCGGACGCAGAAAGCGACAGCTGCGAGTTGCACACTTTTTCAGTGCAGAAAAAAATAAATATAGCAACCGGCGAACAAGTAGACCGCTGGACGCCTACGACCGGCAAAGAATGGATTTTACAGCCGGAGCAAAAGTTATATTCATTTGCAGGGTGGGACTTTTCCGACCCTGTCGGCGGTTTTTGTGAATAGCTCACTTTTTTAGTGGGCTTTTTTGCGTGGCTTGCGTTCCCGGCTTTGCTGTGATATGATTATATATAATATTCTTTTTGCGTCTTGCTTGCGTGCGCTTGTATATGCCTTTTTTAGCGTGTTTATAGCTTTATGCGGTAACTTCTATACTGTTTCGCATATCGTAGGAATACGGCTATATATAAGGCGCTCCGGGTATATGCTAGCACGTGCCGGAGTAGCTGAAATTGTCAGACAAAGTGTAGTTTCAGGGCAAATTGTTTCTGCGTCCAGATTTTTTCCCATTTTGTTTTAGGGTGACATCTTTTTTTGGCGACTTTTCCCGGAGGAAAAAATGCTATAAAAACGCGCGACTTTCAACCAGAACTTTTTCAAAAATTATTTTTCTTTTTTATTTACATGTTAAATTGAAAGTGGCTGTCCCATCTTTCGAAAGAACAGCCATTACATCACGTTTAAGTACTATATTAAACTTTTGTATCACTCTCAAATATAAATAGATTAGTGATATTGTCATCATATACTCTTCCTACATTTTTGTCAAGCCTATGCTGCCTGTTCAATCAGTGGATAAACGTTGTTTTTCTTAAGCAGTTCATACAAGAATAATCTTCCTTTTTGCGTCCATTCGGTCTGCATTTTTACATCTTCCTGTCCATTTGATCGAGTAAAATGAATTGTTTTGCTATGAACATATCCCTGTCCTTGATATTTCCCATATAATATCCACTGCCCGCCTACGTATCTTTGCACGCCTAAGTCTCTCAACGTTCTATTGAAAGCCTTTGCTGACATTCCATAGTCCTGTGCAATCTGTGTTACAAGAACTGTTGATTTACTCTTGAGAATAGTGTCAACGTAATTTACTTTCGGCTTCATTTCAGAGATTGTCTTGTTCATCTCTATTGTTTCATTTTCCAATGCTTTCTTTTCTGCTTCCAGTCTCTTCTTTTCTTCTCTCGCTTCTTTAAGCTTTGTAAGAGCTGTAATTGCCAAGTCTGGATTGTCAATCAATTCATCCATTGCATACAGTCCATGTTTTCTGATAGACGGAAGAACTTCTTTTGTAACCCAGTGTTTAAACTTCTTTGCATTAGGCATCTTGCTTGAAATAATAAGGCTATAAATTCCAGATTCATTTATAAGTATAACTCCACGTTTCTGACCTGACAGAACGATTTGGTATGTCAGCTTGTCTTCACCGTCCACATGGTCTCTGATAGCCTTTGGCGTATTTGTGTAGTCCAAAATATCAGCAATATCTTTTCCTACAAACCACGCTTCTCCGTCAATCTCGATTGTTCTTACTTCTCCGAACGCTTCATTACTAAATACTTTTAATTCTTCCATATTTTTACCTCCTGTAAAATAAAACGCTTGCATATCCCACAGGATGTGTTATTATAATAATAGAAGTAGTTATCACAAGATACACTACTTATCCTGTAAATGTATTTCAGATATGCATTTTGTTTTTGAAAGAGTTGCCGCACTTGGACGTTTAGCAACTCTTTTTTGTTACTCTTTTATTATATCACACTCTTCTATCTATTTATAGATGTTTTCTATAAGTAATTTAAAAAAAATAGGCTGTTTTTACACCGCCTATTTACACTCTATCACAACATCTGGATTCATAATCAGTATGCTGTCGCAATCCCATCCATATAGTGCAAAGTATAAGTCTCTGTCGAAACCTATAGTTACCTCTATAGCGTCGTATTGTTCTGCCAGTTTTTCAAAATCCAATATCACAATGCCCCCGAATCCATCTTGAGCCTTTGGCAACTCTTCTAAATCATTTACTGATTTTATCCGAAGCACTTTTGCATTTTGTTTCAATTGAAATTTAAAGCTGTTTTCAGTCTTGCACTCTCGAAAATGTTCCGTTTCATTCCAATCTTTCCACCCATATTCCGCATTTACAGGTGAAGCCCAGAAGCCACCAAGCGGTTTCGGAAATAATTCTCTATTCCTTATAGGCTCAAATTCATTTAATTTAAAATTCTTGTGACCGTAGTGTATGTATTCCATTTAATCACCCATCTCTCTTTTTGCGTGCAGTTTGCTGAGTTCCCTTGTCTCTTCCTTATCACCCTTTATCCGATTGTTTTCTCTTTTTCTTTCATCTATGATAGCCTGTAATTCTTCCAGAGACGTCTTTTTACCCTCTTGGTCGATTACAGGTGCACTTTCTTCCGTAACTGGTCTTATTCCCTCTATATCATCAAGCATACGGGATATTGCTTCATTTGCAAATGCATTAATGCTATAGCCAGTCTGTTTAATTCGTTCCTTTGTTCCTTTCGGAAGCAGAACGTTTATAATATCTTTCTTTTCTTTGTATCTCTTTATCGCTTCGTTTGTATACCGTTGAGTCTTGCCCATCTTTCGCACCTCCTGTATGTTATGTATTATATATTATGTACTATATAATGTCAACTATATATGATTGATTATATATGATGTACTATGTTTATATTTCATTGAATACTTAGTATTTATACGCTTTTTCGCTTTTAGTGTACTATATAGTATTGTTTATATATGATGTATTATATATGATGTACTATATAATACACATTATAAAAGCCCACCTTTTCAGATGGGCTTATCCTTTACTTTATTTCAATTGTTCTATGTCTATGTATTTTAATGAATCTGCATACTCTTTGTTTATAAGCCAGCTTGTTAAAAGATTGCTTCTTAGATATTTCGCATCGTATACTTCCTTGTTCCATTTGCGAACCCTGTTTATCACTTCAATTTTATTGAAACCATATTTATCTTCATTTTTCGCCACATTCACTTGCGTAATCAAAGCATTATATTCTATCTGTCTCTTTTCGATCGACCCATCTTTAATAAAATATCCTATTCCTATTAATGCCAATAAGCCAAGCAAACATATTGTAGAAATCACAAATGCTGTGAACCACCCGAAACTATCCTGTTTTATTTTTGTCATAACAGCGGAAAGCAATACAGTTATAACAATAAACAATGTAATAATCATGCTCTTACTCCTTATGTTAATCTGCATATATAATCAATGCACGGTCAATTACTCCCCCTTCAATCGGTATTCCGTCCCTGTTGTATTTTTTTACAATATACATAGATTGATACTTTACATCCATTACTACTCTTTCTTCCATAAAATCATTAATTTCTTTTTCAAGTTTTCCCATATCTGTTCCGCTAAAAATCTTTACTTTCATTTTTACATTCTCCTTTTCTTTAAACTGCTGACTGTAAAGCACATTGCGTTGTCCCTGATGTGAGATATGCTATATCCACAAACTGTTCGATTCTCTCTTTACAGTCCTGGTATATCTCTTTGTACGGCTTATTCATCGACATATCTATCTCTATTGTTTTCAATATTATGCTCTCGACAAGTGTAAGGTTATTTAATTCATCAATTGATATTTCATCCCTTTTTCCACCAATTACTGTCTTAGACAACTTTGTATACACAACATATAATTTATCTGAGTTTTTACTTCCTTGCTCCTTGGCGTATTCCGTGAGCCTTTTAATTACATCCGTTTCCTTTATTCTATTTCCCTTATTCGATAATCTTGTCTTATTCCATTCTTCGGATTGTTTTTCCGTTAAATATCTTCTCATTTCATAAAACTGTCTTACAAGCTCTTTTTTGAACTTCACCACTACTTTTGAATTTCTTAAAAGTGTAATAATAAAGGTTGCTTGTTCTTCGTTAAGATAGTAAATCCTCACTGGTCTTCCACCTTTTGAGTTTCCCGATTTTAAATCGGAAAACTCAAGGCTTCCAAAATCAGTTATATCCGACCAATACTTTTGTATTATTGCCGCTACCGATTCATATTGATTGTTCGTTCCCTCTGCGATTATTTTACTTGTTGTAAATATTTCATTTCTTTTTACTTCCACTAAATCATACATAATCTTTTCACTCCTTTTCTTAAGCTACTATATAGGCAAGGTACATATAAACAAAAATGCTGGTGTTGTAACACAACTTGTGCGTCACAACACCAGCATAATCTAACCCGACTAACTATGTTTTTAAACCTGCGGATTCATTGGCGACTACGTTTCCGGCTGCTAGGTTTTCCCGACCGGATATCACGCTAAATTGTAATGTTTTAGCGGAGTCTAAATCAATAGGCTCCGCTCCGTGCATAGGTATCCAGTATCTTCACTGGAAGGTTGGGTATTAGAAATGCAATGTATGAATGAATTACTTGTACTATTTAATTATACTATATCTTGTGTCAGAAAAAAAGATATTTTTCAACCCAAATAATGTGGATAAGTGCGCTTGCTGTAGAATTATTCCGGCATATCTCTTCTTTCAGTTTTTCATCTGCAATGTCTGGATTCGTCCTTTTCACGTACTCCAGAACGTCCTCTTCCTTAAGCATAACTTCTCCTTATCTCTGTCAATACCGTTTCTGTAATGTCCAATATCTCTCCACCATAGCTTGCCACAAAATCTGCTATTCGTTCCTCTTCCTCAATCGGTATATATATCCCATTCGAGAAGATATAAGCATGTACTATTTCATGGCAGATTACTTTCCTTAAGAACGCACCCTGTAGCATATCTGAAATGTATATAGTCTGTTCTGTGCTGTCCGTCACCCCTACGCTATAAGAGCCATCAGAACGGATTAATTTCTTGCTGTGTGGTGAAACGAAACATACATCCCACCACACACCATTAATCACCATCAGATTTTAGATACAAGCGTAGAGAGCTTTGCTTTTGTCATGGTTCTCTCTTCCGGTGTCATTTCTCCGATAAGTCCCACAACATCATGCGTCAGTTCGCCCATATAACATTCCAGTTCGTGAAGCTTTGCGTCTACGTCTTCCTGCGTACCGCCCGTGTGCTTGTTTCTAGTTTCTTTGTACTTTTTCATGGCTTTTGCGTACTTACATTCCTCTTCCGTGTAATGCTTTCTTGGAGTATCCGTGTACATTCTCCCGCTTTTCATATCCATATCTCTGTACATCTCCGGTGTCATGTGCCAATCGGCACGCTCTTCAAACATTCTTCTTCCTCTGCCTTTCGGAGCGAATCTTCCAGAAGAATAGCGCCAATCATCGTAATGTCTTCTTCCATCATCTTCCCCGTACTCTTCTTTAAACATTTTCAAAAGATACTTTTCTTCCTCTTTGTCCTCTTCCTCGGCTTTTTCCATTTCCTTTGCGATTCTTGCATGGTATTCAGCGTCAGCAAGGTCTTTGATCATGTCTACCACTGCGCCCATCTCGCATGTATCAACGTTCTCAATACCGTTGCAAAGTTCGTAGCAAGCACTTTCTGATAACTTTTCCATCAATTCATGAATATGTTTGATATGCATACTTGCCACCTCCCTATGCTTCTCTTGTTACAATGATGTTTGCGTTGGCTACATCAATTGCTTGATTGCTCGTGTTTTCAACCGCAATGTTTACGCAACAGCCGGCAGGAACATCTACATAAATACCGGCAGATACATTGTTGAACTGTTCCACCGCAGCTGGTGTTGAAATCATCTGTGAAGAAAGAACCGGTTCGCCACTGATCGCAATCGCAAGCGAGATTGCTCCGGCTGTTCCACCTGTAGGTACTGCGATATTTGCAGAAAATTCTACAAAAAATCTTGCTCTACACTGATTCGTAATTCCTCTTAAGGTTATAATTCCACTACCCTCTCTGTGTTTTATACAATTACTTCCCTGTACCGCTGTGTTTGTGAATACCACATTTCCGTTTGTTGCCACACTCTGATTGGCAACTGCTACATATTCAGCCATAATATTTTACCTCCAATAAAAAATCATCAACCGAATATCAGTTGATGATTTCTCCCGCCATTTTTAATGCTTCTTTTGCTTTTGCCATAAGACTGTTTTCCACAAGGTACTCAAGTCCTTTTATCGTTATCTGCGGAAATACAGGTTCTACAATGTGCCTTAATGGGCTTTCTGTCGTTCTATCAACCACAAGCCCCTTTATATATCCGTCATCTTGCATTAGTATAAGAATCTGTTCCCATCTGCCATATGGAAGTTTCAATTTCTCTGCCGATATACAGCTCGGAGAAAAGTTATCATCCCCCATATGCTTTTCCAGTTCCTTTAATATCTTGTATATTGCTTTGAAATTATCCATGCAATCACCTCTGGCTTGATTATACACCAACTGATATTCTGTTTTCAATGTGCAAAAGGGCAAACTGTTAAGTCTGCCCTTTCCCTTGTAATACTGCTTATGCAGACATAACCTTGGTTAAATTCTTGGTTAAGTTACAAAATATTTTGTTTTTAACTAACATCCACATCCGTTGTTGCATCCATTGTAAGCATAGCCATAAAGATTAGATGCCGGGAATGCCGGAACTGGCGTTGGTCTTACAGCATCAATGATCTGATTTGTTTGTGCTGTCATTGCTGTAGTCAGAAGAGCATTCTGTCTATCCTGTGAAGCAGCACGTCTCAAGTCATTGTTTTCTGACTGTAAGGTTGCGATCTTATCCTGGCACAGATAATCAAGAATACTTCTGAATCCAGCGTTCTGGTTTTCTACAATATCTCTTGTATTGTTGTTCATTGTGTTCTGCAATGCACAAGTATCCTGTGCCATGTCGTATCTTACGCCCTGGATAGCTTCTCTTGTTTCACAACAGCAATTTGCAAGCTGAGACTGCAAAGCGTTGGTGTTCTGCATGTTTGCGATTGTGTCAGCATTAATAGCCTGCTGGATTCCGTATCCGGTCTGCATGATGTTTGTGTTGATGCCGTTAAATCCAGTGAGCATACTGTTATTTACGGCATAGAACCCATCACAGAGACCGTTTGAGATTCCGTCCAGTTTTCCAACGATGTTTGATGTATCGAATCCTCTCTGGATGTCTGCCTGTGTAGCGTATCCCTGTAATGCTCCACCGCCGTTGTTGCCCCAGCCATTACCGCCGAAGCCACCCCATCCAAAAATCATAGCAAAGATTATAATTGCCCACCAACCATCTCCACCAAACATACCGTCGTTTCTGTTGTTTCCTGTTACTGCCGCAATATCTGCAAGGCTTGGTTGATTACTAAACATTTTGTGTACCTCCATTTGTGTATTTACAAATGGGAACCGGTTATTATGTGCACCCCAAAATGTACTATTTCATTCCAAACTGGCTCATGATGTTTTTCTTCACATCTTCTGCCGTTGTTCCGTTTTCTTTACATAAGTTTTCTGCCATTTCTTTTAATCCTTGTGTATCTCCACTCTGATACATCTTCAATGCATTTTGAGCCATAGGATTACTTTTTACCTGTGGTGAATTTATCATTTGATTTAGAATTATCTGCATTGGATTCATTCAGAATCACCGTCCTTTTTAGTTTTTGCCACCCTTGGTTTTGGTATGGAATTTCCGATTTCTTGAATTTGGTTCGATAATTCGTCCAATCTTCTCATAATTTCCTCTGTAGCGTCCGTATTTGCCCCTGTATTGCTATTTTCTCCATTAGGCATAGAATTTACCATAGAATTATTCATAGGCTTAAATACGACTGTCTGTATCGTTCCGTTTGCGTTCCATGACTTAAGGTATATCTCTGACAGGTCATTCTTCGGGAACAAGGCATATGGCATATTCATAGGTACGTCACTTGCCTGTATGGACTCCTGTTTGTCTACCGGTCTTCCGACCAGCTGTGCAACCGGCTGTTGTATCGTTTGCTGTTGCACTGGTTGATACTGTTGTCCATAATACCTGTTCTGCATGTATGGGTTTCCCATATATGGATTTTCGTACATAATCATCCTCCTACCCTCTGCTACATACTTCGTTTAACATTTCTTCTTTACTCATGTATGGATTTTCTGTATAGAATCTCGTTTCCATAGCATCTTCCACCACATGAACAACTGTTGACTGATATTCGAGCGGAATATGTCTCATTCTTTCGTCACAAAATATTTTTTCTAAAAGCGCATCTGAAAACATATCACCACCCCTTTATTTGAATTTTCGCACAAAAAAAGACGCTCTCAGCGTCAAAATCATGCCACATAAGCGACAACCACTATTCGCAAACACAGGAAATACGGCGTTTAGCATAAACTACCGCCATCGGACGTGCAGTATGTCTGTGCTAAAAGTTCTTTAATACAATTTCTACATCTCCATTGACTATTACGATTTTCTCTACTATACTTTTTAATATGCTATTTTTACCAGTCTTGCTGATCGTGTTCCAGACGTCAGCGAGACTTTTTATATTCTCATAGACATATTCTTTCTTGTTCGTATTGCCAATGTTCTTATATTCTTCTTCGATTCTTTTCTTTGACTCTCCTATAGTCTTTTCGACTTCCTTTATCATTTCAAGAACGGTGTCGTTGCCTTCCGCATAAAGATTGTACAAGCGTTTCAGTTTTATTTTCTCCCGATTAAGATTCTTCTGCATGATTTCTATTTTACTTTCTTTCTGCTTTGGCTTGTATTCTGACAGGTTCAGCGAGATTTTTATAATTTCTTCTTCCACTTGCTTTTCAATTTCATCTGCCCAAATAGCCATGTTGTCACAATTCGCACTATAATTAGGAAGATACTGTAAATATTTATCTCTGGAGCAACAATGGATTTTTTGCTTTTCACATCCCCATTTCTGGTAGCGCATCTTACATCCACACACACCACAATAGCATAACCCTGTCAATAGATTCGGTTCTGTTTTTCTGTATGTTCTGTTCTTCCTTCTGGACTTCCTAACTTCTTGTGCAAGCTCAAATCTGTCTCTCTGGAACACCGGCTGATGCCGTCCTTGATACATTTTCCCTTTATAAGGTATCATCCCTATATTGACCGGTGATGTAAGTATTCTGCTTACTACAATATCACTCGAAAAATGCAACATATCTGATATGCTCCTGTCGGAATATCCATCAATGAACAACTCTAATGCCTGTCTTGCCCGTTCTGCTTTTTCCGGTATTGGAACTAATATACCTTGCTCTTTATCATATTCGTAACAGTAAGGCATATTCCCACCGCCCATCCAATACCCTTTTTTCACTCTTTCAAGCATACCGCCACGCATTCTTAGTAGCATTGTATTCTTGTCAAGTTGCGAGAACACCGCCATCATCTGTGTGTACGCCTGTTCCATCGGGCTATCGTAACTTACACTGTCATGCACGCAATAGAACTCTATATTGTTCGGTTGGAAGATTCTCTCTATCATGTAGATCCCGTCTATCATGCTCCTGGATAGTCTGTCCAATTTGAAAGCTACTACGCACTTTACTCTTTTTTTGGAACAATCGTTGATAAGCCTTTGCAGTTCTGGTCTGTCCATATTGGAACCGGTATATCCATCATCAATATACCAGTCCGTTATTATTAATTTATTTTTTCTACAATAATTCTCTATATCTCTTTTTTGGCTGTCGAGTCCATTCCCCTCTTCTGCCTGTTTTTCTGTAGAAACACGCATATATGCGACACATTCCACTATCTATCCCTCCTTAAAGATAGAACGTGCCGTACTTCCTGTGTATAGCACATTCTATCCTTTCACTGGTTAATTGTCAACGATTGAGCATCTCGGCAATCATTTTCTTTGCTTCTTCACTCAGCTCTACATCCTCTGGCTGTATTTCTGTTCCGTTAAGTGTAATCTTTACCATGATTACCGCCCTCCAATCTTTCTATTTTTTTGTTGATAGCTGCTATTCTTCTGTTTACTGTGCGATCGCATACATGTGTTTTTTGAGATATCTCTTTGATTGTCTTTCCTCTGCACAGAAGATGATAAATCTCTTCTTCCTCTTCTGTAAAATTGGCATTTTTATATATTTCTTCAAGTTCTGGCTTCGTCAACTTTGAAAGTCTCATAAGCCATTCTCCCTTTATGCAGATGTTTCTCCAAGTAATAAGTTTACAAAATACTGTTGCCCTGCACCTGTTACTTTCGGTGTCTTGTTCACTCTAATACTGCCATCCGGATTACTTACTGTTGATTCCTTTACTTCAAATAATCCTTTCTCCATAGATTTTTGTGTTGGCATATTCCAATCAGTTCCCTTTCGCTTGATTAGATATCCATTGTTTCTAAGCCATTCAAACAGCCTTTTTGCACCTGTGTTTACGCCATTCTGTTGTAAAAGTTTTGCAAGGTCTCCCACAAGAATAGATGTATGGCTTGCTGATACAGCATCGGCAAAGATTTCTTTTGGTCTCATGCGCTCATTGTCAGACATCAATACCGCATTATCTTTTTTCAGTGATTCAATGGTCTTATCTGCCATTTTTAAAGCTCTCGCAAATACCTGTTCAGGTGTATTCCATGCTTTTTCAAGGTCTATAAAATACTGACGCATCGTCTTTCCCTTTTCAGTTTTAGTCATCATGGATATATGTTTTGCCATATCTGTTGTCATTGAATAATCATTAAGCGTTCTCTTTGCACCATTATTTACAACCGTAGGTTTGCCTACGTCTTGATAATCAACTCCGTTTTCAAACACATCTGAATATCTGGAAAACCATAAGCTAAATCTTTCTTTAATGCCAAGTGCTTCATGCAAGTCTCTTGCCGATACTGTTGGCTGTTCTGTATCATAATTAACCTTTAACAATTCCTCCATTTTATTCACCCTCTTTTATTTTCCTATGTTTTTAATTGACTGATTCCATATGGTATCTTCCGTATCCTGAACTTCTACCACTTCCAATTCCAATACCAAACCCAGCAAGATTGATAATGTTTAAAATCTGTTCTGCCGAATACACGTTTTCCATGAACGATACTGTGAAAGTAGCACGCCAACCGCAAAATCTGTTCAAGTGTACAAGAACAGGGCTCCCCTTTTTCGGAGACATCAACTTTTCATCAATATAATGTTCTGTGTATTCTATCGGCACAAGATTGTTCTTTGCTACGATATTTACGTTTGCGTCAAACTTGGTCTTGTATTTGTCGATTTCTGCTCTTACAACTATATCTCCAAATGATTTCTTTAAGCCAAATGCAGTGATGCATGGTGCGTTTTCATGTAAAGCCCTTACAAGCCCTTCTTCTGAATAATCGGTCGGTTTCCCGTTGTACCAATGCATAGAAGTGATAATTTCTTCCCACATATTCGGTACTTCAATATCTTTCGCTTTGTTCTTCCTCTTGTCCGTCAGCGATTTAACTGTAACATCGTTCATTTTGTTCAGAACTAAGTCTCCGTCTCCAACAATAGTAACTTCCAATGAAATTGGTTTTAATGCTTTTAATTCGATTTTTTTTGTCATTATATGCTTTCCTTTCTTGTTTTGTTCTGCCGGTAGCCTTAATAGACGATATGATGTTTTGTACTGTCCTGTTTTATATTGCGATATTTTATGGTGTTCTGTCATGTAGTGGCGATATTCTCATACCGTCTGTTAAAGCTACCGGATTTGTGTTTTGTAGGCTCATAAGTGACAATAATCACTTGTTTTGTTCTGTCGTGTTATGTTATGTTCCGTTGTGTTCCGTTGTGTTATGTGGCTATTGCCACTTATGAGCCTACAAAAACTTCAATATTCAGTTTTTAATATGCAATTTTGTCTATCACATCAAATACAGGCTCTAATTCTTCTAACATTTTGTATTTGCGTTTGTATGATATAAGTTCTTTTTTTGCTGTATCTAATAAACGCTCATACTTGTTCTTGTCCTGTAAGATTACTTTTGTAGGCTGATAGTTCTCTTGTTTGCCAATGTTGTAGAACAATCTGTACGGTGTCTCTTCACGTTCTACTGGCTTTATGACAAGTTCACATACAACCGATCTAGCCTGTGCGATTCTGAATTTATGTGCTGCTATGGTGTCATCCCATTCAAAACACTTATGTAGTTCTGTCGTATTATCCCTTGCTAACTCAACTATCTGTTCTGGTGTGATGTTTGTACCAAGTGTGTTTAATTCACTTGCGCACTTGTTTGCATCTGCCT
>OIYG01000525.1_pt1 | contig 36610 bp, 21 predicted proteins | sample 1587861 | NCBI WGS metagenome assembly OIYG01 (sample SAMN03283272) | human gut metagenome | biome: human-associated habitat; material: feces | host: Homo sapiens | place: Peru | collected 2012 | reverse complement strand
CCTTGAGGGTGACTCCCCGCGGGGCGGGGAGATGTCGCGGAGCGACAGAGGGGACGGGGCGCTGTTTGCGCTGTCACCGAAGGTGACTGAGGGGTGGTTCCTCGCCGCAAACCTAACGCCCGTGGGGTGGTTCCTCGCCACAAACCTAACGCCCGTGGGGTGGTTCCTAGCCACAAACCTAAAAGACATCCGTTCCGGGCCCATGGGGTGGTTCCACACGCAGGGCCTAAAAATCAACCGAACATACACCCAAAAAATTTATTCCCCAATAACCCACCATAGGGGGAGGGCCAAACCCGGCCCTCCCCCTGTGTATGATGGATTATCCCTCTATACTCTATTGGTGAATTGTAACATTGTTTTGCCTTGCGGCGGGCGCATCAGGCGCGGTTCTTCTTTTTCAGGCTCAGCAGCACGCCAACACCGGCCACAACCAGCAGCACACCAATGCCGCTGAACAGCAGGGTGCCGAAACCACCGGTGGTGGGCAGGTCAAAGCCCTTGCGGTTGATGATGAGGATCTCTGCATAGCTGTACGGAGTATCGCCATTCTTAACCACGGTGCTCTGGTATTCATGCTTCTTCAGTTCACCATTGCCATCAAAGGATGTATCCTTTTTCCATGTGATGGTGCAGTCCAGAGTCAGGTTTGCGTCCACCGGCTCAGTCAACAGGTTATAGTCTTTGTGAGTCTTGGTTTCAACCAGCTTATACGCGCCATTCGGCAAACCATTTGCAACAGCCTCACCTTTGCCATCCGTCGTCAAAGTCATAACAGCAAACCACTTAGGTTCATCACTAACAGTAGCGTTCAGCTTTTTTGCTGCTGCTTCCGCAGGCGTTAAAATGGGCTTAGGAGTACCCATAAACGTAACGGTGTTGCCATCTTCGTTCATCTTATCTTTTGTTGCATCAAACTTTTTATAAAGGGTAAATTCAACACCATCCAGCGCTTTGCCATCCTTACTATCACCCTTTTTCAGGATGCCAGTCTTGAACGTATAAACAACAGCTTCGTCATGGATATCATACGGAGGTTCCTCTTCGGTAGTGATATCTGTCTTCTTGGAGTATTTCAGGTCGGCACGGTTTACATTGCCCACTTCACCAACCGAAGCGCCGTCCTGGAGCTTTGCGGTATAGGTAATGGTAATGGTTCCACCTTTATATTCAGCAATCTTTTTAGTATCAAATGCAATCGTAAAGCCAGACTTACCGTCAGCATCCGTTATCGTCAGGGTATACTCATTATCCTTTGCAAATGTCGTTTCTGCAGTTTCGCCAGCTTTTACACCTTTAACATCAATACTATTATCATTAACAACCAGCTGGTTTTTATCCATTTCATCAGATACGGTGAAAGTCCTCAGTTTTGCAACGTTTTCAGGAACATTGACAGTCAGAGTATACGGAACATCATCACCAATGCCATAGTCTGCATACTTTTTATTTGCAATTTCCTTTTTGAAGTCCGGCTTGTAGTTCTTTACTTTAACCTCTGCTCCACTAAAAGCAGTAAAGTCAAAGCTCGTTGCATTTTCAGGGTATTGCACTCCAACATCAGCTTCGGTCGCTTTAGCCATCTCGCCATTGCCATCGATCTTAAAAACATAGGCAATGCCGGAATCCAAAATGTAACCATCGCTTGCATTAACTCCAGTTTCCACAAAGGCATATACACCTTTGGTCAAACCAGAAACGCTGATTTTGCCATCATCACCCGTGGTAAGGGCACCCGTTTCATCAGCTCCGTCAAGCAAATCGCCTGCATTATCTACGCCATTTGCAGGCTTCTTCACAATCTGAGTCCATATTCCGTCATCATTCTTCTTATAGAGCTTAAACTTATAGCCCTGCATGGTTAGAACTTCTGGATCCGTACCGCTCTGCTTACCGACTTTCTGCAAATCAGCCTTACCATATGCAGTAGAGTTTTTCGGGAAGACATGAACATCGTACAGCCAATCAGTCAGACCGCCATTCGCATCATCCGAGACTTTTGTCATAGGAACAGAGACAAAGAACGGCACACATGCAGTCTTGACAGAATCCGGTGTTTCGGTTTCAAGCACAAGGTAAAGACCCAAAGGCAATTTTTCAAACTTAACAACGCCACTGGTATTTGTCGTTTTCGAACCGACTTTAATTACAGACGAGTCACTAGACGCCTTACTATTCAGTTTATAACCGCCAGTAGTAGCATCTTTTTCTGCATAATCTTCCCAGCTTGTAGGCCAATCTACATCTTTACCATCATAATATTTTTTCAGGTCTTCTTCATTCTTAACCTGATAAACGGTAAAGGTTGCACCTGCCAACGGAGTAGGCGTTTCAGTTTTGTCATCAGTGGTTTTCGAAGGAAGATGATTTTCGTCTTCTGCCTCGCCGGTTGCAGGCCCTCTATTTGTTTCGTTCCACTCATACTTATGAATCGTAATGGAACCTTCCGTTTCCGTCCAAACCGGATTTGCAGTGTTTGTCGTTGTTGCTCCACTGCCTTCCTCTGCCATTGCTGGCATGGCGCACAGGCTGAGGGCCAGAGCGGCGCTCAACAGGCCTGTGAGAAAACGCTTTGCTTTTTTCATTTCAGTACCTCTTCTCTTAAAAAAATCATCATCGGATGGGCGGCGGGGCCGCCCGGCTTAGGGGGTTTACATCAGCACGGCGTGCAGCGCGGGGCGCTGTAGCGGGGAAACGCTACCGCGCCGCCCGCACTGTGCCGTGAAGAAAAAAGGAGGAAAAACTGGGCCGCTTGCCCACTTGGCTTAAGGTGCATCTGAAACCAAAGGAAATAACGGATATTTCGCAGCCACAAGCAGGATGTAAGGCAAAGAGCCGCCGGAATCCTTTCCGGATCCCAAGGCTTTTTAAGCCTTAACGCAAAATCCGGCTGCGCTTGTAGAAACAGGCGATATTTTCAATTTTTCAGTTACACCCCGGCTTATGGCTGCGCCCTGCCGTAAACGGGCGCGCACTGGCGGGCAGGCCCTGTACCCTGGGGGTTGCTGGGTTTCCGGGGGATGGTTAATGTCGCCGGCCCCCTTTCCTGTTGTAGCGGAATGTGAATATCAACAGCCCTGCCACCGCCAGCGGCATGCCGATCAGCAGCCACAGGCTTGGCGCGTCTGCACCCGTGTGGGGCAGCTCAGGCGTTTTACGGTTCAGAACGGTAAGGGTCATGGTGTAGGTGTTATTGGCGCCCTTATTGAACGTCTTATCTTCTTTCTTAACTTCCACATCATCAATATAACACTTGCCGTCTTGGGTAAATTTGATCTCAATTGGCTGTGCCAACAGGTTGTACCCCTTATGTGCCTTGATTTCCGTCAGGCGGTATGTACCGGGTTTCAGGTTTGTGAACGGGTTCGGGGTTATCTTGCCGTCCGCCCCGGTTGTACCGATAATGGAACCTTTGTTTGTGTTATCGAATTGGTAGTCTTTATCTACTACCCACTGCGGTTCTCCTTCGTTTGTTGTTTCGACCAGCTTTTCCAGCTTGAACTCAACATCACTCAAGGGCACGTCATTGCCATTTTTGTCTTTTTCCGCGTCCTTCTTGATGATATCCAGTACAAACTTCGGGTTCTGCAGCGTGTTGGTCAGCACAATCTTGCCGCTGCCGCCGGTGATGGTTCCATCGGGGGTTACTGTGGCTGTATTGCCTGTTGAGCCGTCCGCGCTGTTCGTTTCGCTGTTTGGTGTTGCTTTAGCCGTTACAACATACGTATTGCCTTTAATCGTAATGGTTCCGTCTTTCGCTGCCGGGATAAAGCTGCCAGCCTCCACCGTACCTTCCACAATGCGGTATTCATAATTGGGTTTACTGTTGTCAGCATTGATCTGGTACTGATCCAAACCGCTAAAGGTATACTTCCAGCCGTTCTCACCGTAGGTAATGGTAACATAGTCCAGCGTGTTGTCAGCCGGGTATTTTACCGGTTTCCAATCTTCATCTCTCGTGCTGCCTGCCAGGCGGCGCTGGAGCTGGATGTAAATCTCTCCCGGCTGGTTCTTAAGTTCCTCATTCTCTGCATCTCTCCAGAGCTTGTCGAACTTAATGTTGATCAGTTTGCGCCGGGTGTTGGTAAAGATTGCGGTAACTTTCAGTTTGTTCGGATCGTTCGGATATTCACTCTTTTCAATCTCGCCTTCCACCATGGTGTTGTTTTTGATCACACGGGCGGATTGACCTTCCGGAACGGTTACGCTTTGCAGTCTGGCACCATCGTTGTTTTCGACTTCCTCGATGGTATAGCGGGTGCCAACGGGGATGCCGGTGATGGTTCCGGTGTGGTCTTTGTTGCTCTTATCGCTCATGTCGATATAAACATACTTTATGATGTCCCCATCTTCCAGACCCTCACCGCCAACATTATTAAAGGTAACTTTGAACTTGTAGGTTCCGGTCAAGGTTTCGTCATCTGCGGCCTTCTTTTGGATTTTCAGCCCGCCGGTTTTGACGGTGTTGACGTATTTTACCTTTAGCTTTGTCAGCGTGGAGTTTGTTTCGTCCGGTTTCTTATAGGAGCGGAAGACGATGGTGTCGGCGGGTTTGGTTCCGTCATACTGATTCTCCTTCGGCTGCTCTTCTCCTTTTCCCATTTTTTCCGTTCGGCCATCATCGGGGCCGCTTCCCTTCTGCCCGCTTAACAAAGGTGTTGGATCAGAAAGACTTACGCTTTCACCTCCGCCCATCGAAGTAACCGCCTGCCTGTTCTCGTACACCGTCCATGTGGTGTCGTACAGTTTTTCGTTCAATTCCTCTTTGAGCGAAATGTAGCTGCCGCGGCGGAACTGGTCGCTGAAGGTAACGATTTCTCCATCTTCCAGAACAAAGCGTCCGTCGCCTTCCACCAACTGGGTGTCGTTGTCCATGTTGGAGGTGTACTGTGCGTTTTCGGCGTTTTGCAGCTGACCGCTATTGACGGAGCCGTAATCCGGGATGTCCTTCTGATCGGTTGTAAAGCCGGACATCGTACGTGGCTTCGCTTTGGGAATGAAGGTAAAGTTCCTGAAATAGATGTTGCGGCTATAGTTATCGCCCACGCGGATGATTTTGACGTTGTTGTTAAAATCGCCCTGCTCTTTCATCTTGTGCAGGTCCAGCTTTACGGTGACCCATTGGTCTGTCTTCAGTTCGACCGAGCCATACGTTGCGCCGTTAATGCCTGTTGTGCCAAGGCTGCCTTTTTGGCCGGGGGATTTTTGAGGATCCTGCGGTTCTTGATTATCCAGCAGTTCCAGATACAGGTTGTTGAGGGAAAGTTCACCACCATCATCGTGCTTAACGTAAACCTCGAACGTAAGGAAGCGCTCGTTTTCGATATTGATGGGGGCTTCCAGCGTCAGGATGCCATAACGTTTATCACGATTATCACTGACGGGTTTCGTATCCGTATAGCGTGCGTACCAGTGAAGGACCTGATTGGTATTCGTCTTGGAATCTGGTCCGGGGTTATCAGCCTTCTCGAAAATGTAGGCCTCATTTTCTGGGGTTGCGGGTTTAATAGTGCTTGTCTCCAAATTCACCACTTGAGAGTGAGTACCGCTTGTATCCGGGCCATCGGCCAATTTTGTTCCATAATGGGTTGCCTGGTTCTGGATGGTGAAGTTGAAGATTTTCCGGCCTGTAAAGCAGTCTTGGAAGTCCGTATCAACCTTGCTCAGATCGACCTCTTTTTGAACCTGCAGCTCGTTATTATCCGGGAAGTTGAACGCCACCGCCATGTTGGATTCCCACATACCGCGTTCCATATAGTACATGGTAAGGGTGTGCTTTTGGCCTTTGCCGAGGTCATTAAGAGTAGTGCCTTGCGCGTAGAAATAAATGTCCTCGCCATTATATTTCACGGTCTTGACAAGGGAACCGCTTTTTTCATCTATATCTCCATCTGTTGCCGTTCCGCCTGTTTTGACCCTACTGACATAGGCTGTTACACTATTATTCTTTTTATCTGCCTCGCCAAATTCCAGCAGGCCGGAAACCTCACCATGGGCGCCGCCAACGTCAAGCGCCAGCTTGCCATCAATGAATACCCAAACGTCATCGTCACCGGAGAAGAAGAACTTGATGCTGGTTTTTTCCTTTTTTCCATTTACAGTTGTTTCAACTTTGCCGTCATCCGTCAGGGTAAAATCCATCTGCAGCTTGGTGCCAAAGCCGTAATTGTAGGTAGAAAACACACCAGGGGTTGCTGTTTCATTGAACGGGAAGTAGCCATAAGGGTCTTTCGGGTTCGATGACGCACTCACATTCTTTGAAGACTCTCTGTCCTTGGCACTTTGGAGAAAATATTTTGAATCCGAATTTTGTCCCGAATCTTGTTTTAGATACAAGGTTGTATCCTTGCTGTCAAAGCACCAATAATCAACGTCCGTCTCATTACCAAAAAGATTTTTCACTTTAGTAAATGGGAACTTTACATTCTCATACACTTCACCAAGCTTTGCTTTTTTACTATTCTCTCCTGAGAGGAAGTCTTTGTTAAAGTGCGGTTCTACTATTTTTGTACCTTTCAGCAGCGGTTCACCTGTTGCTTTACCGGTGGATGTTGTATCCGCAACCAAACCCTGATAGGCATAGTATGTATGATTATTGTCATTGTTTTGAGGATCTTCATTATACTGAGAGTTATTGATTGCCATGAAACGCTTAAATTTGTCGTACCCAAACAAATTTAATGTATCTGCAATCTGGCTAAATTCAGCGGTGCCCGCAGGCTGAAAATGTCCGGTATAAATCGGATATTGGGCACCTGCCTTATCATAATAATCGCTCAGCGCCTGATCAAATTCACGGAAAGGTACCCAGTTGCGGTGACTTGCATCAGTATAGCTACCGTAGACATCACGGTTCTTGCCGTTCAACTCGTAATCTGTATAATAGTCATACAGCGTACTGGTAACATACTTTGTGTCTGGTTCTTCCGTAAATTCAGCGGTGTCATCAATATCTACTACTTTAGTCTTTTTCCACTTTTCGGCATCACGCAGGGTACCTTTTGGAGCCCAGTAGCCGCCACGTGGGCCATTGTGATATGCTGTATCGTCATTCGTATCCGCATAGAAGCACTGTTCTGTCTTCTTATAAGTTGAAGGGATGTCTACCCAATTTGTATTGTTGCCGCAGTCTGAAAGTTTATCATCGCTACTCAACGGATACGAAGAGAATAAAATTTTGGTATAGCCATCCGGCACATCTGCTGCATAGTAATCTGTGCCATCAATCCGGCTCATTGTGCCGTTTATGCTTTTTTTGTCCTTTCCTTGTAAGCGGTAGTAAACCGTACTTTCCGTACTTTGATCGGCTTTGGGGATTGAAAAGTTGCCGTTAGTATCATCTTTACCTGTTGTTGGCAGCTTTGAGAAAGTAGCATCGTAATAGATAAGGACAGAATTTTCTATACCCCATCTTTCGTTGCCTGCGCCAGTATAGATAAAGCAGTTACTTGTATCACTGTATGTAAAGGATTTATTATCATCACTAACAGATTCACCATAGAAGTTATAGATTTTGCTGGATTTTTGGAAACCGTCCTCAACCCATGTAAACTTAACATAAGAGCAAAGAACGCTAGGAATGTTAACTTTTGCTGTGGAACCAGAAGCAATACCAGAACCCGACTCAGCACTATTTAAGGGTATTGGGTCACCGACCAGCTTAAGCTCTCCTTCTTTCGGTTCATAAAATCTGGCTTGGACGTTCGTTAGTGTTTCACTGGTTTTATTTTCAAAGAACATCTCTTTGTCAGCGAAATACTTATGGCTAACCGTAAAGATCTCCCACTGCCCTGGACGCCAGCCATCTCCGTTCTCTCCGTCATAGTAGTTGCCGCCGATATATTCCGACTTTGTTGAATCGAACGACATCCACGTAAGGTTATCAGAAGAATTTTTGTCTACTACTTTATTAATTATTACTGTGGCTTCACATTTATCTCCTTTATATCCGCGAAATTCAAGTCCACCCAACCCTCCATATTGATAGTGTTCTGCTTTATTCAGGACCGCAGAATAAATTTTTCTTCCGTCATCCGTTTTGCTATCTTCCTTCATAGCAAGTTCATATCTTTTATTACTATTTTTATCTGTTCCATCAATGGCATATATTTTCACCCCTGTATAATCGATCCAAATCTTAGGCACTGCAAAATAGAGCGTGTAAGTATCCGGCACTCCCCCCTCACTAACTGCCTGCACGTTATCCCCGCTTCTTGCGGCGTACATCTTTTGCGGCTGTTCGGTCGGTTCCGGGGTGGCGGTGGGGGTCACGGTCGGCACAGGGGTGGCCGTTGCAGTGGCTGTCGGCTCCGGGGTCAGGGTGGGTTCTGCCGTGGGCTCCGGCGTTTCGGTCGGGGCGGGCTGCTCCGGCTCGGCGCTTTGTTCCGGTTCCGGGGTAGCGGCATCCGGCACCGGGGTAGCGGCGTTCTGCTTCGGCGGAGCGGTGGCGTCCGGCAGCTGCTCAATGGTATCCTTTTCGGGGGCCGTTTCCGGCTCATCCTCCAGCAGCTCTACTTCGTCAGGTGCGCCGGGCAGAGGGTCCACCTCGGCGTATACAGGCAGGGCCATTGCCATAACCAGGCAAGCGGTGATCAGCAGCGCTGTCAGCCGGCGCGCCCAACCTGTTGTGTTGTTTCCTGTTCTATTCAATCTGCTCACCCGCCTTTCGCGCTGGCTTGATGGAAGCACATTGTTCCACAGGGGCTCCCTGTGGAACAGTAAAAGAAGCCAGCTTCTTTTACTTGCGCAACCGTTGCCATGTTGTTTTCAAAAAAATTACGCATCGAGTCTTCTCATTGCGCATTTACTATTTACTATTAAAATATATCACCTTTACACTGAAAAGGCAACACCATCCACGTAAATACCTGTTTTTCAGCACTTTTACTGATTGCGTTTTCCTCCAATTATACAATATGTTCAAAGCCTTTGTGCAATTTATTCCGAATTTTCTTTTTGGCAGCGGTCGTTTTATACACTCTGACCGCGCGTTTTATGATCCTCTGCGCGCACAGAGCGCAACTGTGCCGCAAAATTCGCCTTTTTTGTTGCATTTCTCTGTTTTTGCGCAATTTTTTTGTTTCGCATGCGCCTGTTTGCGGCGGGGCTTAGCGGCTGGGTGGGCGCCCTGTGGGGAGGGATGGCAGGTTTGCGGCGCACGGTTCCCGTTTTTTCGCGGCGCGATGGGTACACCGCGCCCCTGCAAACGGTTTGCGGTGTTTGCGGCGGCGGGTGTGTGTTTGGTGGATTGCACGCCCGCCAACGGGACGCCGTTCCCCCCTTACAACGGGGTGCGGGTTTGCTGCACATATGCCATTCGCTTTTTTGTCCCCCCTGCCCCGCCCCTGATTCCCGGTTCCCCATTACTGATTTCTATTTGCGCCAGCTCCCAGCTTTCAAACTATCCTGTGTAAACTGCAACCCCTCACGCGCCATTCTGTGCGGCACTTACCTTATAATATAGGGGTGCTACCCTGTGTAAATTTGCAACTGATCTATTTGAAGCAGCTGTGAGCTGTTGCAATTTTGCACAGGGTATTGCCCGCATTCTGTGCCGAACATTCCCGAAACGTGTTGGAAAAACGCACAGGATTGCCTTGTTTCCCTATGCCGCTTACCGTTGGAAAAACGCACAGGTTACCCCGGGAACAGTTGCATTTTTACACAGGGTATTCCCGCTCCCCTGCCCCGCCGTGACCCGCGTACCTGTTGGAAAACCACACAGGATAGGCCCGCTCCCCGTGTTGCAATTTACACAGGTTTGGCTGTTTTTGGCTTATTTGCAACTTTACGCAGGTTGCTTTCCGCACAGGAAAATGGTGGTGGAATGCACAGGCTGCAGTTGGTTGAACACACAGGTTTGCGTTGTTAAATTACACAGGCTCTACCTATTACTAATATAGAACTAAATATCTAAGCCATAATAACAACCAGAGGTAAGCCGGGAGATGGGGGAGAACGGGAAAAAATTGGTGTTGCCATTCCATCAGGTTACAGAACCCTGAAACAGCAGGACAGAAAAGCACAATAAAACCCTGTGTAACCTGCACCCGGGCTGCAACCCCCACAGGATATATGGCAAACCACAACGCGGGTGTTGCATTTTGCACAGGGTAATGGCGGTGAAACCCTGTGTAAATTTGCAATTCTTGCGCTGGACAACAGGATGTGCTATAATGTTTAGCATGATGTGCGTGACCACCCGGAATACAGCAACCGATACAGGAGGCCCCTGCTTATGGCGGCAAGTAAACAGAAAAAAGATGATCCGTTTGTCGTTACGTTTGAAGAACGCGGGGACCAGACCATCGTTCGCAAATCCAATGACCTTGTACAGATGACGCGCAACAACCTGACGCTGAGCCAGCAGCGCCTGATGCTGCATATTTTTTCGATGATTAAGCCGGAGGATACGGACCTGCCCTCTTATGAGCTGAGCATTTATGATTTTATCAAGATGACCGGCATGGACCCGCACAGCGGGGCGCTGTACAAGCAGGTGCGCAAAAATATTGAGGAGCTGGCCAACGCGCCCATCCAGTGGATCAAGAATAACGGAACTTCCACGGTGGAAACATTCCGCTGGATCGATAAAGTGCGCATTGATGAGGGCCGCGCGCGCATGACCATCACGCTGGATCCGGTGCTGAAACCGCACCTGGTGCAGCTGAAAACCCTGTATACCACCATGGATGTGACCTACACCATGCTGATGCGGTCCACCTATTCCATCCGCATTTATGAGCTGTGCAAGAGCTACCAGAGCCTGTACCTGAAAAAGAAAGCGGCCGGGGAACCGCTGGTATGGAACCTGAGCATGCTGTATGAACAGCTTTCGTATACGGCCAACCGATGGTCGGATTTCCGCCGCCTGGCACTGGAAAAGGCAAAGGCGGAAATTAACGAAAAGACGGATATTATTTTTAATTACGATGTGTATGAAAAAAAGGGGCAGAAGGTTCTTTCGCTGGTGGTAACGATTGACCCGGTGGATGATGCCGCCGCACAGGCCAACCTGGACAGCATCAACAGCACGGTGCGCAAAAAGAGCAAAAAGAAGGGCCGCCCCACCGTGGCGATTGAGGATTCGCTGCTGGATGACCCTAGCGTGATCACCTTTGATTATGTTTCGGCACCGGAAACAACGATCCCCTATTCCTTTGGACGCCACCGCACCGAGCTGCGGGAGGAAATTGTTGTGAAAGCGCGCATGGATCAGCTGTGCGCGGAGATTACGCCCGAAGAGCTGCACGCGGTGGAAGTGATCATTGATGTGTTGGCAGATGCCTGCTGCACCATCCAGGCAGGCGATGGCGAGCAGGACGGCGGCAACAAAACGGTGTTTGGAAAGATGAATGCCATCATCCTGGATTGCGGCGGGCTGACCAGTTGGCTGGCCGGTGTAGCACCCCGTTATGCACAGGAGATCATTCCCCGGTCGCAGACGATGCGCAGCCCGGCGCGGTACCTGAACAAGGTGCTGCGCGAGGATATGGATAACTACCGCATTTATATTTTCCGCAAGGCAAAGCCGGCAGCCGAACCCAAAGAGGAGCTGCTGGAAGCGGAGTACCATGTGATGGACGAGCCGGTGCAGCAAACGATGCCGGAGCCGGAGCCGCCCAAGGTAGAGCTGATTCCCGAAACGATTGTAAAACGGCAGGATATGCGAAAAGAGTTTGCAAAGTTTGTGGATGATGGATACCTGGAAAAGACGTTGACGAGCGGCCAGCGCGGCGCTTACCACGAAATTTACCGCCACCTGGCAGCGCGGTGCGTGCCATCGCCTTCCAGCCTGCGCAATGGGCTGAAAGATGAAATGCGGCTGCATTACCTGGCCTGCATGAATGAAGTGATTGAAAAGTATGGCAGCCTGACCCCATTGATGGAAGCTATGGCGCATGAACTGGACTTTGATGTGTTCTGGGCAAAGGCCGCCAAAGACCCCAACGTGAATAACCCGATGGGGCTGTTCTACCACATTATTGAAGAGCGCGCGCTGAACCCGATCGGCACCATAATGAACGACCAGGCACAACGGCAGAAGGTTGCCGCCAAGGAAAAAGGTGAAAAAGATAAGTGGCACAACGAAAGCTGGATGGATGCTTTTGAGGAAGATATCCCGGATGACAGCGAAGAGTAATTGAGATGAAGCGGAGCGGAAAATCCGGGAACGCTATTATAATAAGGTAAGCAGCGGCTGGCAGATTGCTGGCCGCTGTTTTTTTGTTGGGGTGCAGCTGAGAAATGGAAATATCCGGCGTTTTTTGCTTTCAGATACACCTTGGGATAATGGGTGAGAATGAAGGTACGTGAGCGGGAATGCCTGGATGAAGTGGAGAAGGATGGGAAAGAAAAGCGGCAGAGAAAATGCGTGAACAGCAACGAAGAGATGCCTGCATAATATTCGTCAAAATATCCGTTGACACGCGCGAAGCATATGATATAATAGAAACTATAACAGCAACGAAGAGATGCCGCACGGCATGGGGTGCCCGTTTTTGCAACCCGAGGTTAGATTAAGATACCGGTGTGCGGTACCGCAAAAAGAACCAAACAAAAGCCAAAGATTAACCGACAGCAACGAAGAGATGCCTACATAAAGGCGCTCGCAAGGAGGAAAACAATGGGATATTGTATCTCAGTCTGCATTGAAAAAGGCGGCGTGGGAAAAACCGTTACCGTCTGCAACCTGGCGGCGCTGATGGCGCAGGACGGCAAGCGGGTGCTTGTTGTGGATATGGATGCCCAGGGCAACTGTACCTATACCCTGACGGGCGCCCGTGTAACCGATAATACTTTTGACCGCGCTGGCGTGTATGATATGTTCCGTGCCTATGGCATCAGCGGTACGCAGAACTATATTTCCCGCACGCAGTTTGATAATATTGATATAATTCCGGCAAATGGCAACACCCCAATGGCGGCCAAGCAGCTGCAAATCCTGGAACAGTCCGAAAGCACCAGTATCAATATGTTTTTGGCCATGTGCCTGGCACAGGTTGCCGGCGAATACGACTTTATTTTGATCGATACCCCGCCGTCCCGCGATGTAATGGTGACCAACGCCCTGATGGCCAGTGACTTTGTGCTGATCCCCTGCGTGTGCGATGACTACAGCCGTGACAGTGTGTACCGCACTGTGGCCATGTGCCAGCAGTTGGAGCACGATGAGGGCGAAAAAATTGATGTTTTGGGCATTATTCTGACTATGGTGGAAAAAACTGCCCTGACCGAAGTGATCCGCAATGAACTGCGGGAAAGCCAGCTGGGCAGCAAGCTGTTTGCTGCCGAAATCCGTAAGGGGCAGGCTGTAAAGGATAGCACCCGCCTTGGTGCGCCGGTTGTGCTATGTGCACGCAGCAGCAACCCGGCAAAGGATTATGCAAAGGTGTATGCCGAGCTGAAAACGCGCGTTGAACAGGAGGCAGAGTGATGGCAAGCAAACTGGACCGACTGCAGAAGAAAGGCTTTAAAGTAAACGAAGCAGCGTTAAGTAAGATCGCGCGCGGCGACCAGGAGCCGGGCGGTGAATACAGCGAGATCAATATCAATGATATTGAAGAAAACCCGGATAATGCCCTTTACCGTGAGCTGGATACCGAGGAAGATATTGCGCTGCTGGCCGATGATATCCGCCGCGCGGGGTTGCTGCACAACCTGGTTGTGTTCCCTAAGACCGGTGTTGGCGGAAAATATGTGCTGCTTTCCGGCGAGCGCCGCCTGCGTGCGCTGCGCCTGTTGGTGGAGCAGGATAAACGCGAGCAGGAAGAAAAACAGCTGCCCAACCGCATGAGCGAATGGCAGAAAGTGCAGTGCAAAGTGGTGCGCAACTTGACGGAAAACGAAAAAGTTGTGTATATTGACAGCGCAAACCTGCAAGTGCGCGGCGGCATCAGCAATGAACGTGTGATGCGCCAGGCGGCGGCGCGTTTTGTGGAAAACCTGCAGAAAGCACCGTATAACCTGAGCGCAGCGGAAGCGAAAAAAGCGCTGAAAGAGGTCAGCCCGCTGAATTCCCGCACGATTGATAAGGCGCTTTCGATTCAGAATGATCTCAACCCTGACCTGCGCCGCTTGCTGGATGAGGAATTCCTGAACCGAGCCGAGTGCGAAACCTATCTCCGCTTGACCCTGGAAGAACAGGCCCGTGCAGCCGCAGTGTTTTTGAAAATCGCAGCCCTTGACCCACGCAGCCATGAGCGCCGCGCCATTAAGGACGCATTGACCACAGCCATGTTGGATGTAGCAGTGGAACGCCGCAGCATGCAGGAGCGCGAGAGCGTATTTGCAGCAGCGTTGCAAAATGCACAGGATGCAATCGGTCAGGCCAAGACGCAGGAAAACAAGGCGGCGGCAGTAGATAAGGACCACAACTTTATTTCGGCCAAGCTGCCCACCACGGCTCGCAAACTGCGTAAAATTGCAGCGGCAAAAAATATTGAAGCTAAGATCCGCAGTTATACGGCAGAGGACCGCAAAGCAATGTCGGACCAGATGCAGGAGCTGATTGCGGCAGCGCAAGAGCTGAAAGCACTGATTGATGCTGTGGAATAATCCAGATCCACGAAAGCAGTAAACAACAAAAATCCATGCAAATAGGAATACAGGAATCCACGATATGAAACAGCGAATTGTCATCCGGCTGCACCTGGCTGTGCGGGCAGTGCTGCAAAGCGAAGCGGACTGGCGCGGCACGCGGCTGGGCACCCTGACATCGGAGCTGATCCATGAACAGGCTGCGAAAGCGCGCCTGTGCGGGGTGCAGAATTACGAGTTGAACCCCGTCAGCAGCCGCTATGTTCCCGTTACAAACGGGACAAAATATAAGCAGACATCTGGCCTGGAGCAGATCTCCATCTATCTGAACGATGAGGATATGCAAACCCTGAAGGAGCTGGCACTGGCCAACGATAGTGTGCGTGTGATCAACGGCAGGCAGGCGATCACCTACCGATATGTTGTTCCCGGAATGCTGCTGAACGACCCGGTGTTTACGGGGCTGACAGAGCAGAACAGCACGGCAGGGTAAGCACTTCAAAATCTTGAATAAATTAAAGGCGGCACCGCGTTTTTTGAAAGACGCGGTGCCGTTTTGTATGCAAAGCAGCCTGAAAATACTACAAAACATAAACCTGTGCGAAGTTACAACAAAACGGATAGAAGATAAGAATAGGAAAAAAAGGAGAAATATGTTGGAATTTTACACAGGTTTACAGAGCAAAGCATGAGGAAAAGCGCGATGCAGCGTTTGCGAAATAAAGCGGATTTTGGGTGAATCAGGTGCGGGGAACCAAAAAAGAGGGGAAACCTGTGTAAATGGCAACAATCTGCAGGGTGAATTACCTTTTTATAATACGACAGGGATAGTAATACCCTGTGTAAAGATGCAACACTGTACGCTGCGAAAGGGAAGAGTTGCAATTTTACACAGGGTATTGGTTATTCTGTCAGGCGGAGTAGAAGGAAAACACTAAAACAAAATGGCATATATGAGCCATATTATACGATTTGGAATAAAAACAGCCAACCAAACGATGGGATTTGGCGGGATAGGGAGAAAGGCGAAAGGTGATATGGAGAGAGCGAGGGCAGAGGTTGGCATGCTGCTTGATAGACAAAAACGTGGAAACGTGATGTGAAATGGCGGGGATACAACGCCATGTTTGTATTAAATTTATCAAATAATACAATTTGTATTCTAATATAGGGAATTTCCTTGGAAACCAAGCGGGAATAATTTGATGATTTAAGCAATAGTAGGTGGCCTGCAACTTGAGAAAGTATTACCTTCGCATCGGCGAAAGACAGTCAAAATAAATGCGGAATGGTTAGCAGCAAGGAGAAAATGACTGCCGGACGCCGCGGAAATCGGGCAGTATAAAAACATGAATTTTTCAGATACACCCTAGAGGCAGCCTGTGGAATTCACCCTTCAAGCATCTGTGGTGACAGGTGTAAACAGCGCCCGGTCCTCTCCGCCGCTCCGCAGCATCTTTCTGCCCTGCGGGGAACTGCCCTCAAGAGAAGCATCGGCCCCTGCAAATATTTTAGCGGGCACAACACAAACCAACAAGGTTCTTCGCGGCGGGAAGGGGAAAACCCGCCCCACAGGTTGTTTATGGGGTGGATGTGTGGGATATGATAATCCGCAGGGGAAAATTCCGTCCTACCACCCTGCACAAAAATCCATCCCAGGCCATCATTCCAACCCACCAAAAATCCAGAATGTTCCCCCGTCCGAACCACCCACTCGCAAAATAAAAGCTACCCGCTGATCCTAATGAAACGCTCAACCCCCTATCCTAGGGTGTATCTGAAAAGTCGAAAGTATCGTCTATTTCTACAAACGCAGCGGGATTTTGCGTTAAAGAGCCTTGGAATCCACAAGGGATTCCAAGGCTCTTTGCCTTACATCCTGCTTGTGTTTGCGAAATATCCGTCATTTTCTTTGCTTTTAGATACACCTTAAAAAACAAACTCAAAAAGCAGCGGGGCTGATGCAACCCAAAAGTCACATCAACCCTGCTGCTTGCGGATAAACCAAAACAGAGACCAGCCGTGTACCAGCAAAGCATGCGGGTGAATTTTTGTTTTTATCATGATGGTAAAAGTTGAAGAGTAATGTGCTTCGCTTCCAGATTTTGATAAATTAGACCGCTGCACCCGCCCTACAATAAGACTGGCGACAGGCAGACAACAAAACCACAACAAAATAATTCCTGAGTGTTTTGCAGTGGGTGTATAGCTGTTGCACAAATGCTGTACATTATGGAGTATACTCACTTAAAACCAGATGGACAAACGCTCCAACAACATTTTTTAACAAGGAGGTACAACAAAAGTGAACACGGATCGTAAAATTTTGGCAGTAGATAATGATGAAAATGCGCTGTACAATCTGCGGCAGGGAATCAAGGACATTTATCCCTCCGCCAACATTGCCGCTTTTTGCGAGGTAACGCAGGTACTGACCTATCTGAACGAGCGGGAGCACCGCAAGCTGGATTATGCGTTCCTGGATACCTGCCTGCGCGGCCTGCCGGGCATTGAGCTGGCCAGGGTGATCCGGGAATACAACCCCAAAACCAAGATAATTTTTTGCACCGAACACAGCGAAAATGCGCTTGAAGCGTTCAGTGTGCACGCGGCGGCCTATATCAACACCAAGACTGGCGAAGTTGACACTGGCGTTGTCCTGAACAACATGCCGTACATCCTGGTTCTGGCCGTGCTGGCTGCCGGTGTGGCTGTCTTCATCATCCGCAAGCGCCGCGAAGATTAAGCATTACCGAAGGTTCATTGGAACCACTTACTTACCACCCTAACCAAAGCAACATCACCCTTTCCAAAGGCATTCCCATTTATCTTTTTTCTTCATATCCCCATAGCCGGGCGGTGATACGCACCGCCTGAACCCCAGGGGCGCGGGGAATTGCAACCCCCCGCGCCCCATCTTATTTTGAAAATTCCGGCAGCTGCCCCAAACGGCGCTGCCTTAAGGTGTTAGTGACACCATAGTTGGAGTAGATGCAATGCAGGCATTAAAGGTACTGCTCAAGGCGGCCAATTTCTGCGTCAACCTGGTGGTTATCTTAACCATGTGCGCAGCCGGGGCGTTCTCGGTATATGCGCTGTGGGATAACAGCCAGGTGTACCGCGCGGCCGGGGACGTTCAAGCCAGTATGCTGCACCTGAAACCCCAGGCAGACCCCACCGCCGCCGAAGGCCCCACCTTTGATGAGCTGCTTGCCGTAAACCCCGATGTGTGCGCCTGGCTGACGCTGGACGGCACCAATATTGATTACCCTGTTTTGCAGGGGGAAACCAACTTGAGCTACATCAATACTGATGTGTACGGCAATTTTGCCCTCGCGGGCAGTATTTTTCTGGATTCCCGCAACAGCAGCACCTTTGCGGATGTGTTCAGCCTGCTGTACGGCCACCATATGGAGAACAGCCAGATGTTTGGCGACCTGGACAAATACCGCAGCGCGGACTTTTTCCAAAAGAACAACACCGGCACCCTGTTGGTGCCTGGCGGCAGATATGCGCTGCGTGTGTTTGCCTGCATTGTGGTTTCGGCATCGGATGATCTGATCTATCAGCCGCTGCAGTGGCAGGCGGACAATGTGCCCGCTATGCTGGACCGCTTACAGGCCGATGCCCTGTGTGTGGACCAGGCCGCCATGGATGACCTGCGCACCGCGCAGAACCCCAAGGTGCTGTGCATGTCCACCTGTTCCAGTGATTATACGGATGCAAGAACCGTTGTTCTGGCCGCAATGCAGCTTGAATGACCCCCAAGGAGGAACCTGTTATGAAAAGCATGCAAAAATTTGTTGCCGCACTGCTGGGCACGGCCCTGTGCGCGGTGCTGCTGGCAACCGCTGCATTTGCTGCGCAGGGCAGTGTGGCGGTAACGCTGCCGGTCAGCATCCGCACCGCTGGGGCTGACCCGGAACCCAACGCGGCGTATACCTTCTGCCTGCAGGCAGTGGATAACGCCCCCATGCCGGACGGCGCCCAGAACGGCCAGTACAGCGTTACCGTGCAGGGCGCAGGGGATTATACCTTCCCGCAGATCACCTACACCGCACCCGGCATCTACTACTACCAGATCAGCCACGCCGCCGGTGCCGACACCCGCTGCACCTATGATGCAACGGTGTACAATGTAACAGTGGCCATTACCAACAAGCAGGATGGCACCGGGCTGGAAAGCGCTGTCACGGCCCACACCGGCCCCAGCGCCGACAAACGGGATGCCATGCTGTTCACGAATGTTTACGCCCCGCGCCCGACCACACCCCCAACGGCAACCCCCACGCCGAAACCGGAAACCCCGGTGGTGCACCCCACGCCGGAACCTACCCCCGTTACCCGCGTTTTGATCCAGACCGGCCAGCTGAACTGGCCCATCCCGGTGCTGGGCGGCCTGGCCGTGGTGTTGGTGGTTGTGGGCGTTGCCCTGACCCGTAAAAAAGCAAAGAAGCATGACGAGGAATAAACTGGTGGGGATCATTTGTATTTTAGCGGGCGTGCTGCTGGCCGCCGCCGCTTTGCTGCTGCTGCAAAATAACCGGAAGGAAGATGCCGCCGCCGGTGCCGCCGCCGCCAGTGTGGTGCAGCAACTGCAAACCACGGCGCCCGCCGCCGTACCCACAGCCCAGCCCGATACAGCAGGGGAGACCACTGTGCCGGCGGAAACAATCAACGGGTATGACTATATCGGCGTGTTGGAGATCCCCGCCTTGAACCTGACGCTGCCCATTATGGCGGACTGGGATTACGACCGCCTGAAAATTGCCCCCTGCCGCCAGTTTGGCAGCGTGGAAACCAACGACCTGGTGATTGCCGGCCACAACTATAAAACCCACTTTGGTTACCTGGACCAGCTGCAGGTGGGGGACGCCGTGAACTTTACCGATGTGAACGGAAAGGTTACGGTATACCATGTGGAGCTGACCAGCATTTTGCAGCCCGATGATGTGGACGCTGTGCAGAACAGCGGCTACCCGCTGGTGCTGTACAGCTGCACTTACAGCGGCAAGACCCGGCTGACTGTTTTTTGCAAAAAAGTATAACGATTAAAAATTCAACAAAGATTCTCTGTTTAACAAAACGCCGTACCTATATTGCAATACCAAAAGAAAGCAGGGCATTGCAGCAAATATGCAGCGGCTTTTGCCTACTGGATAAACTCGGTTAGAACTGGACCTATTTTCATAGCAAAAAAGCAAAAAATATCCCCCGGCTTTGCCGGGGGATATTTTTTAACGTGGAATCCAGCCGCGTTTGTAGAAATGTTCTAAATTTTCGGCTTTTCAGATACAACCTAGAATATGATGCACAAGCCGCCCCAAAACCGCCAAACAGTATCCCCAAAATACGCAAAAAGCTGACCATCATTCCGTGATTTTTGTCTTGCCCTTGGGGCAAAATGGCTTTATACTGGTATACAAGTGGTGGTCTGCCCGAATGTAAGGGCAGGCAGAAAGAACGGTTTTGCCCTGAACACGGATGGGGGCTGCAAGATGTATAAACTGATTATTATTGATGATGAAGAGAAAATCGCCAGCGGAATGGCTCAGCTGTTCCCCTGGCAGAACATTGGGTTCGAGGTGGTGCAGGTGTTCACCGGCGCACGCAAAGCCCTGCAATATATTGCCGAAACCCCGGTGGATGTGGTGCTGACCGATATTGAAATGCCGGATATGAACGGCTTGGAGCTGAGCCAGCGGCTGATGGAATACCCCAACATCCAGAAAATATTTTTCAGCAGCTACAGCAATTACGAATACTTCCGCGCGGCGCTGCAAAACGGTGTGGCGGATTACCTGATGAAACCGGTGGCCTACAGTGCCCTGCTGGAATGCTTTGAAAAGGTCAAAGCCCGGCTGGATGCCCGCAGCGCCGTGCAGGAAACCGCCCCCAAGGCCTATTACGACCAGATCGTGTACGATGTGCAGCAATACTTAAAAGATAATTACCGCACTGCCACGCTGGAAGAAGCCGCGGCCAAGGTTTCCTTGAGTCCGGCTTATCTTTCCCGCGTGTTCAAGGAAAAAAGCGGAACCAGCTTTTCGGAGCTGCTGCTCAAGACGCGGATGGAAAAAGCATGTGAGATGCTGGCGGATATCCACTATAAAAGCTACGATATTGCCTATTATGTCGGGTACGATAACCCCAAAAACTTCTCCCGTGCGTTCAAAGCGTATTATGGGCAGAGCCCATCGGAATACCGCAAATCCCGCCTGGATGGTGCCGCACTATGAAGGGAATGAAGCGGAAGTTCTTTTTGAAGCGCATGTGGAACTTTGTGGTGGTCATGCTGATCCCGGCGCTGCTGCTGGTGGCCGTTACCACCTACATGACCCTTGTGACCCAGATGCACCGTATGACGCAGGACAATGAGCGCGGTATTGAGGCTGTGCGCTCCAACATCTCGCTGGTGCTGGATTCGGTCCTGGCGCAGAACAGCTACATGACCGGCATGACCCGCACCAACATGGTGCTGAACAAAGCTCTGAAAAGGGAAAGCCTTTCTTACACCGATGCCATCTACCTGCGCAGCCTGGTATCCTCACTGAACGGCATGACCAACGCGTATGATTACGTGGATTCGGTTCTGATCTATATGGATGGGTACGACCGTGCGCTGACGTCCAGCGGGCTGGTCAACCTTTCGGCGGATGATTACAGCGGCTGGTACAGCGTGTATTCCTCTATGTCGGATACCGAGCGCACCTGCATTGCCCCGGTGGTGGTGAACGCAGGCAAAGCCAGCGAGAGAAGGCAGCTGGTAGTGTGCGCCCGGATGCTGACGATGGAAGGCTGTGTGGCCGTTACCCTGAACATCAGCCACTTGCAGGAAATAATTGCCGTGCTGCGCCCGTCCGATAACCAGCACCTGTACCTGGTTGACGGCAGCGGCCGCCTGCTGGCAAAGGCAGGGGACGCAGGCGCGACGGAAGAGCTGCAAAACCTGATGGGCAAAACGCTAAGCGGGGCAGGGAACACGGCGGAACAGGAGCACGAGTTCTGGATCAAGCTGGATGACCGGGTCTGCCTGTTGAACTGGCAAAGCTACCAGAACCCGGATTTCTACATCGTATCTACCATTGACCAGGCCATGATCCTGGAAAACCTGGGCGAACGGTTGATGCCGCTGCTGCTGATGGCGGTTGTGGCGCTGTGCGCCATTGTGTTTTTGGCATACGTCAACACCAAGCGCAGCTTTGACGAGATCAACCTGATGCTGCAGATGTTTGAGGATGCCGAGGCGGGCCACACCATCCAGCGCCCCCAGCGCAAGGTAAATGATGAATATGACGTTATCATGAACAACATCCTGATGATATTTTTGAACAACACCTACCTGAACATCCAGCTGAAAGAAAAGCAGTACCGCCAGCAGAACGCCGAGCTGACCGCCCTGCAGTTGCAGATCAACCCCCACTTTTTGTACAACACCCTGCAAACGCTGGATATGGAAGCCCGCAAGCTGAACGATGATGGGCGCATCAGCGCGGTGGTGGGGTATGTATCGGATATCCTAAAGTATTCGCTGACCAACCCGCAAAAGAGCGTCAGCCTGCGGGAAGAGCTGGACTACCTTAAAAAATATGTGGAAGTGCAGCACTACCGCTTTGGGGACCGCTTTATTATTTATTATGAAGTGGACGACGATGTGATGGACGCCGAGGTATTCCGCCTGATGCTGCAGCCCGTGGTAGAAAACAGCCTGCTGCACGCCCTGCGCGGCAACGAGCGCGGTTACATGAAGGTGCGCGCCCGCCGCATTGGCGATAAGGTGAACCTGCGTGTGATCGATAACGGCGACGGCATGACAAGGGAAGAGCTGGAAGCGCTGCGCAAACGCATTGCGGACCGCAACAGCCTCAGTATTGGGCTGACCAACCTGGACCGCCGCCTGCGCCTGCGCTACCCGGAGGAAACGGGGCTGCGCATCTGTTCCATAAAAAACCTTGGCACCAGCGTGTCGTTTTGCATCCCGTATAAAAAATATACCCCGGATGCCCCGCAAACGGGTAAAACAGAATAATAAAATGCCGGGCAGGTATCTTAAATTGCGCCAAAACGCAAGAGATGATACCTGCCCGGCGCTTTGTGTCAAATGATGAATCCTTTTAGCAAGCGTGAGTCCTTTTATAAATCTGCCAAACAAATTATAATAAAACCATGATAAGGCTCGACGAAAAGGGCCGATTTAGAAGGAGGAAAACAATATGAAAAAGCAACTTATGGCCGGTATGATGGCCGCCAGCATGGCATTGTCTCTGGCCGCATGCGGCGGCAGTGCTGCCAGCAGCGCAGCCTCGGCAGCCGACAGCACCAGCGGCGCTGCCTCTACCAGCACCGCAGCTTCCACTTCCAGCGATGAACAGGTGACTTTGCGCTTTGCCTGGTGGGGCGGCGATGAGCGCGCCAACGCCACCATGGAAGTCATCAACAAGTTCATGGAAGAAAACCCCAACATCAAGATCGAAGCCGAGTATGGCTCCTCTGACGGCTACCATGATAAGCTGGCCACCCAGCTGGCATCCGGCACCGCCGCCGATATCGTACAGGTTGACCCCGAAACGATGCCAACCTTCGTTTCCACCGGTGATTACTTCCTGGATTACAAAGATTACGATTTCGACCTTTCCAACTTTGACCCCAACTACATCGGCCTGCGCGTGAACGGCAATTTTGACGGCAAGCAGCTGGGCCTGCCCACCGGCATTGCCGGCCCGGCACTGGTGGTGAACGAAGAGCTGGCCGAAAAGTACGGCATCGACTTCAACACCCAGTACACCTGGGATCAGTTCATTGAATGGGGCAAACAGGTCCATGAAGCAGACCCCGATACCTACCTGCTGTGCACCAACAAAGAGTATGTGACCAACCTGGTGTTCTTTACCTACATGAAGCAGCTGACCGGCAAGACCATCTTTGACGCGGACTCCAAAGAGTTCAATTATACCGAGGAAGATATCCAGAACTGCCTGGATCTCGTCAAGAGTCTGTACGACAACAATGTCTGCGCACCGGCTTCCTACTCTTCCGCTTACAGCAACGATGACCTGCAGTCTGATCCCAACTGGATCGCTGGCAAGTACGTCTGCACCTTCGCTTACATCTCTACCATGAACGTTATGACCGCCGCCAATGAAGGCGCAACCTACGGCACCGGCTACCTGCCCCTGCTGGACGGCGCTAAGGACAACGGCTGGGCTTGCAACTGCCCGCAGGTCCTGGCAGTTACCTCCACCTGCAAGGCTCCTGAAGCAGCCATGAAGTTCCTGGATTACTTCTTCAACAGCGATTACGCTGAAAGCACCCTGGCCTGCGTGCGCAGTGTTCCCCCGACGGAAAAAGCCCGCGCAATCTGCGAAAAAGACGGTACCCTGGACCCGAACATGATGAACGCCGCCAACATCGCCAGCGATTACAGCGGCCTGACCAACGACAAGTACTCCTCCGCACCGGAATCCAAGCAGATCATTGCTGATACCATCGAGGCTGTCGGTTACGGCACCACCGACCCCGCAAGCGCTGCATCCGATATGTACAAGCAGCTCTCCAACTACATCAGCGCCCAGTAAACCTCAGCGAACATCAAAAACGGGTGTCTCCCACCGAGGCATCCGTTTTATTAGTGAAAAGACGGATTTTTTCCAAAGAGGTGTGATCCTATGACAAAACAAACCAAAATCAAGCACTATACCAAGCGCGATTACGCGGCGTTTGCTTATCTGGCCCCGTGGATCATCGGTATGCTGGTCCTGCAGCTGTACCCGTTTTTAAGCTCGCTGGTTTACTCGTTCTGCAACTACAAAATCACCGGCACCCCCTCGTTCACCGGCCTGAACAACTACATCCAGTTGTTCACCATGGATAATGAGTTTTGGAACTCCTTGAAAGTTACCCTGGTCTACACACTGTACACCGTGCCCGGCAAGCTGGTTATGGCGTTGGCTGTTGCGGTGTTCCTCAACCGCAACATCAAAGGCATCAACCTCATCCGTACTTTGTACTACATTCCGTCTCTGTTCGGCGGCAGCGTTGCTGTTGCTCTGCTGTGGAAGATCATGTTCATGGATAACGGCGTTATCAACGCCATCCTGACCACCCTGCACCTGCCCAACGTACAGTGGCTGGGCGACCCCAACCAGGCCCTGCGCACCATCTGCATGATGGAGATCTGGCAGTTTGGTTCTTCCATGGTCATGTTCCTGGCCGCGCTGAAAAACGTTCCGGCAGATTTGTACGAAGCTGCCGAAATTGACGGCGCAAGCAAGGTCAAGATGTTCTTCAGCATCACCGTTCCGCAAATTACCCCCATCATCTTCTTCAACCTTATCATGCAGACCATTCAGGCTTTGCAGAACTTCACCTCTGCCTTTGTCATCACCGATGGCGGCCCCATGAAGGCTACCTATGTGCTGGGCATGAAACTGTATAAGGAAGGCTTCTCCTACTTCAAGATGGGTTACGCCAGCGCCATTTCCTGGATCATCTTTATTGTGATCATGCTGATCACTCTGGTGCTGTTCGCAACCTCCAAGTGGTGGGTCTTCTATGGCGACGAAAGCTGAGAAAGGGCGCGTGAGCATTATGACAAAACAACAAAAAAAGACCCTGAACCTGGTGCTGACCTATCTGGTCATCATCCTGATTGGCTGCGTGCTGCTGTTCCCCATTGCATGGATGATTTCGGCTGCGTTCAAAACCAACGATGAAATTTTTGGCTCCATTGCGCTGCTGCCCAAAAGCTTCAGCTTCCAGAACTTTATTGACGGCTGGAAAAGCGCCGGTATTTATACCTATGCAACCTATTTCATCAACTCCTTTATCATGGTCATCCCCACCACGCTGCTGACCATCGCTTCCAGTGCGCTGGTTGCCTATGGCTTTGCACGGTTCAACTTCCCGTTCAAAAAGCAGCTGTTTGCCGTCCTGATCGCCACCCTGATGCTGCCCAACTCGGTCATCATCATCCCGCGTTATGTTCTGTTCAACAAGTTCGGCTGGGTCGATTCCTACATGCCATTCTGGGTGCCCGCTCTGCTGGCCTGCTACCCATTCTTCATCTATCAGCTCATCCAGTTCATGCGCGGCATCCCCCGCGATCTGGACGAATCCGCCTGCATTGATGGCTGTGGCACCTTCCGCATCTTCTGGCAGATTCTGCTGCCGCTGATGAAGCCGGCCCTCTTCTCCGCTGGCCTGTTCCAGTTCCTGTGGACCTATAACGATTACTTCAACTCCTTGATCTTCATCAACTCGGTCAAAAAATATACCATCTCGCTGGCGCTGCGCCTTTCCGTTGACGCGGAGAGTGTTGTGGTGTGGGGCCGCGTTATGGCCATGGCCTGCGTGGCGGTTCTGCCGCTGGTTCTCCTCTTCTTTGCCGCACAGAAATATTTTGTGGAAGGCATTGCAACCTCCGGCCTGAAAGGCTGATCTTCGTTTTCCTCTTTTTTGTTTGTTCCGCTACCTAAAAATGTTTGCCCCTCCTAAAAATCATTGACCCGTTGCGGGCCGGCACTGCCCGGCCCGCATTTTTTGTTGAGGTATCATAATGAAACTGGATCTGAATTCCCAAACATTAAACGTCAGCTTTGCCTGCCGGATCGAGGATGCCTGGGTGCCGGTGCCGGAAACTGCCTGCACACAGTCCGGCTTTGACTGGACGCTGAACGGTGCGCATTACAGTGCGCAGTTCACCCCCGCTGGCGATACGCTGTGCTACACCCTGCAAATGGATGCGCCCAACCCCACCCAGCTGCGCATGTGGCTGGCTGTGCCGGGGCAGAGCGATTATTTCCATGTGATCCCCTGCAATATTTACGGCGATAACCACGCCGCGGAAGCCAAACCCGGCGAATTTCCATTGCTGACGAAGGACCACCACGAGGTAGCGTTCTGTGCGCCGCTGTGGGAATTCCGTGCGGACCGCGCCGCCATGCCGCTCGCCGCCCTCTGCTGGGACGGCGGAGTGGCCGCCGCTGCAGTGGAACCCTACAGCGAAAGCGAGGCCGGGATCATCCGCAACGGTGTGTTTGCCGCTTTGCCGGATGCGTTCGGCATCAGCCTGGGGTACACCAACGACCCCACCACCTTCAAAAACCGCTCCACCCCGGCGCCGTCCACCCGCAGCATGGCCTGCAAGGCGCAGACCAGCGGCAGGATCTACCTGCACAGCGGCCCGCGAACCGAGCTGCATGAGATCATCCGGCAGGAATACGCCCGCCACCAGGACCGCGCCGTCCCCCGCAATACCCTGCGCCAGGCCGTGCAGGGTATGCTGGACACCTTTGCCTACCAGAACTTTGACGCGGCGGCGGGGGAGTATACCAACCGCTGCTGCCGCCCGCCCAGGGAGACCGAGATGCGCCCCTGGCGGCTGGTGACGGAGATCGGCTGGACGGGTGGCGGCGTGCTGGCCTATCCGCTGGTGCTCTGCCGCGATGCCCTTGGCGCGGATGCCGAAGCGCCGCTGGCCGCGGCCATGAGTGGCGAACAGCTGTTTGACCGCATTGCCGATGCGTATAACGAAAATTCCGGCCTGCTGAACGACCTGATGGCCCCCAATGCCGCGGGCAGCCAGGTGAACGGCTGGTGGACCGGGTACGGCCTGGTCAAAGACTGCCACTGTGCCTACACAGTGGGCAGCGCTGTCCACTATCTGACCAAAACGATGGATTATCTGCACCAGAACGGCAAACCCTGCCCGGCCAAATGGATGGATGCAGCCCAAAAGGTGCTGCATACCGTCATGGATCTGCAGCGCGCAGACGGCGCTTTCGGCTATACTTACTCCACCCAGGAACGCAGAGTGCTGGATTGGAGCGGCTTTGCGGGCTGCTGGTTTGCCCCGGCGCTGGTTTACCTCTACCGCCTGACCGGCGAAGAACGCTGCCTGCACTCCGCCGAAAAAGCGCTGGATTACTACCATACCTTTGTCAAAGACCTGAACTGTTACGGCACCCCCATGGACACCTGGAAAGCCGTGGATGAGGAGGGCAACCTGGCCTTCATGCGCGGCAGCCGCCTGCTGTATGAGCAGACCGGCAAGGCCGAATTCCTGCAATATATGAAAGACAGCGCCGGGTACGAGTTCCTGTGGCGCTATGGCTACAAGACCTACCCGGAGCACACCCCGCTGAACCAGGGGTGGTCCGCCTGCGGCGGCGCCGTTACCTCGGTTTCCAACCCGCATATCCACCCCATGGGGGTTATTATTGACACTGACCTGCGCTATCTGGCACGGGTGACGGGTGACGGCTATTACGCCAGCCGCGCGGCGGATTCTGCCGCCTGGATGCTGCAATGCCTGGAACTGTACCCCGCAGCCACCGGCTATGGCCGTTACGGCATTTTGTCGGAACGCTGGTGCCCCAGCGATGGGCTGGATGTGGAGCGTTTCAGTGATGGCAGACCGTTCAGCAGCTGGTTCAGCCACAATCTGTGGGCTTCCGCCTGCGTGCTGGAAGCTGCATGTGAGCTGCTGCTGGAAATCGAACACAAGAAAGGATAAAAGCAATGGATCGTTATGTGACCGATATCAAAAATGGCTGCTACCAGAACCCGGTGCTGCCCATGGATTTCAGTGACCCCGACGCCATCCGCGTGGGGGAGGACTATTACCTGATCTCTTCCAGCTTTACCTACCTGCCCGGCGTGCCGGTGCTGCACAGCAAGGATCTTGTCCACTGGGAACGCATCGGAAACTGCGTGGAGCGTCTGCCGTTTGACCGCTATGCCCAGCCCGCCCATGGCTGCGGCACTTGGGCCCCGGCGCTGCGCTACCATGCGGGCAGGTTCTATGCATTCATTCCCCTGCCGGACGAGGGCATTTTTTACACCGAAGCCACCGACCCCGCCGGCCCCTGGAGTGCGCTGCACTGCGTAAAATCCGCCAGCGGGTGGATCGATCCCTGCCCCCTGTGGGACGATGACGGCAGCGTGTATATGGCCCACGCCTTTGCCAAAAGCCGCTGCGGCATTAAGCACAAGATCCAGCTTTCCCGCCTGGATCCCGAAACGCTGGAAGTGGTGGAGGACGGCCCCATCGTGTTTGATGGCACCCTGAGCCAGCCCACCGCCGAAGGCCCCAAAATGTACAAGCGCAACGGCTGGTATTACATCTTTATCCCGGCAGGCGGTGTGGAATACGGCTGGCAGACCGTGCTGCGCGCCCGCAATGTGTACGGCCCGTATGAGGAAAAAATCGTCATGCACCAGGGGGCCAGCTCCATCAACGGCCCCCACCAGGGCGCGTGGGTCACAGCGCCGGACGGCAGCGATTGGTTCCTGCATTTCCAGGACCGGTTTGAACTGGGCCGTGTGGTACACCTGCAGCCTATGTGCTGGCACAGCGATTGGCCGTTCATCGGCCTGGAACAAAACGGCGATGGCATCGGCGAGCCGGTGACCGAGTGGGACTGCCCCAAAGGCGAAGCTGGTCCCGGCCTGCAAATAGGGGACAGCTTTACAAACGGCAAGCCCGGCCTGCAATGGCAATGGCAGGCCAACCCCCAGCCCGAAGCCTGGCTGCGCCCGGTGGCGGGGGATGCACTGCATCTGGTCTGCGGGGCCAGCGGAAGTTTGTGGCGGCAGCCCAATGTGCTCAGTCAGATGCTGCCTGCAGCGGATTTTACCGCAAACGTTACCCTTGGCCTGGCCGGGTGCGGCGCCGGAGCTAAAGTAGGGCTTAGCGTGATGGGGCAGAAATATTCCGCCATTGAGCTCTGCCGCACCGCGCAGGGCTGCACCGTGCAGTTGGTACAGGGCATGGTGAAAGACCTTGCCTCCACCGGCGATGCAGAAGAAACGATCCTTGCCGAAAAAATGGTTGACACGGATGAAATAACCGTTACAATGAAAATAACGGCTGCCAAGCAGGTGCAGTATGCCCTGCTGGCAGCAGATGGCACCGCAGTGCCGCTGGGGGGAGCCCAACCCGTTGCCAAGGCAACCTGGACCGGCGCGCGCCTGGCCCTGTACGCCCGCGGCGGCACCAAAGGGGATGCTGCCTGCATCAAGCAGCTGAACATTACATTTTAGCCGGGCTTTTGGCGGCAGAACACCGCAGATGCCCGCGGCAAAAAGGAGAGCAAACTGGCAATGGCAAGTGTTACCATCCGGCTGAACAGCATTGGTGAAGTGAAAGAGTTTAACCGCATTGCGGCCACTGTGCCCGGAGATGTGGACCTGCATTCCGGGCGCTACTGCGTGGATGCAAAATCCATCATGGGTATTTTTGCCCTGAACCTGGCGCGCGAACTGACGGTGGACAGCCCAACCCTGAGCGAGGAAGAACTGCACAAAAAGTTTGCGGCCTTTTTGGCGGGCTAAGGCGTATCTGAAAACCAAGAAAATGACGGATACTTCGCAAACACAAGCAGGATTTAAGGCAAAGAGCCGCAGGAATCCTTTGTGGATTCCAAGGCTTTTTCATGTAAAATCCGGCTGTGTTTGTAGAAATAGACGATAGTTTCGACTTTTCAGATACACCCTAACACAAAACAGGGCGGTTCACACAGAGCCGCCCCTTTTTTGTGTAGAAGATGCGCGACACTTTAATAAAAAACGGGCTGCGGCCCCCCACTGCAAGCCGCAGCACCCGGAACATAAAATAGGAGGAAAGCATGACCTGTACCCACTACAACTTCCCCGTGCCGGAAGAAAAAATGGTGCGTGTAATTACCGATACCGACCTTTGCAACGAAGCGGACGATCCGTTTGCTGTTGTGCAGGCACTGTTGAGCCCCAAGTTTGATAATGTCGGCGTGGTGGCCGCCCACTTTGGCACCCGTGACCCCAACGGAATGCAGAAAAGCTGGCAGGGTCTGAAAGACTTGACGGCCCTGATGCAGCTGACGGTTCCGGTGCTGCACGGTGCGCCCCACGCTTTGCCGGATGCCGCTACCCCGGTGCCCAGCGAAGGCGCGAAACTGATCATCCGTGAAGCGATGAAAGAGGATACCCGCCCGCTGTTTGTGCTGCTGCTTGGCCCACTGACCGATTTGGCCAGCGCCTATTTGCAGGAACCCCGCATTGCGGGTCGGCTGACCGCCATCTGGATCGGCGGCGCGCCGTACCCTGTGGGCGGGCCGGAGTTCAACCTGGGCAATGATGTCAACGCCGTCAACGTGGTGTTTGGCAGCACCATGCCGGTGTGGCAGGTGCCCAAAAATGTGTACGAGATGATGCCGGTCAGTATGGCGGAACTGGAATACCGCGTGCGCCCCCAGGGAGCCGTGGGCCGCTACCTGTTTGACCAGCTGGTGGCTTACAGCCAAACGCCGGAATCCCGCGCCAGCGCGTTCCGCACGGGCGAAAGCTGGGTTCTGGGCGATAACCCTGCCCCCGGCCTGCTGCTGTATGAACACCGCTTCCAGTTTGACTGGGTGCCCGCGCCCTATGTAACGGCGGACCAGACTTATGCCGCCATCGGCCGCAATCGGCCCATCCGGGTGTATAAGGGGATCGACAGCCGTTTGATCCTGGATGATCTGTACGCCAAGCTGGCGTTGTTTGCCCAGTATATGGCGCAAAAGGGGGAGTGAACCATGCTGACTGTGACCGGCCTCTGGTTTGACCATGAGCGGACCCCCGTTGGGCTGGACCATACCCCCGTGTTCGGCTGGCAGCTGGAAGGGGACTGCCGGAACATCCGCCAGACGCAGTACCGCCTGCAAGTTGCCCTGACCCCGGATTTTGCCGCGCTGCTGTACGATGAAACCTGTGAAACCGGAAACTCCACCGCGGTGCACGCGGCGGGCCTGACGCTGCAATCGCTGCAAAAATATTACGCCCGTGTGCAGGTTTGGGCCGATACCGCTGCTGGCCCCCAGCAGACCCCGTGGAGCGAACCGGCGGTGTTCATCACCGCCCTGCTGGACCCGGCAGCCGAGTGGAAAGCCGAGTTTGTGAGCGCGGAATCCCCCGAAACCTGCCCCGAAAACTGTAAAGAATCCTCCGCCGGTACAATGGTGCGCGGGGCGTTCACCGTAAAGGCGGGGCTGCGGGCGGCGTATGCCTGCACCACGGCGCTGGGGCTGTATAATGTTTACCTCAACGGCCAAAAGGTCAGCACCGATGAGATGACCCCCGGCTGGACAAGCTATAACCGCCGCCTGCTCTACCAGACCTATGAGGTCACTGCCATGCTGCACCCCGGCCTCAACATGGCCGGGGCAATGCTGGGGGCCGGGTGGTACAAGGGTGTGATGGGCCTGACCCGCTCCCGCAACAACTATGGCGATACCACCGCCTTTGCCATGCAGCTGACCCTTGTGTATGCCGATGGCACCCGTGAAACCGTGAGCACCGGCCCAGCATGGCAGGGAACGAAGGCACCCGTGATATTCTCAGAGATTTACCACGGAGAAGCATACGATGCCGCGCTGGAACTGCCCCGCTGGGCCGAATGCGAAACGCCGGAAAACACCCCCGCAGGCCGCTGGCACGCCGTGCGCATCGTGCCGTACCCTGCCGCCAAACTGGCCGCCCAGGCCGCAGGCAAGGTATGCGTGCAGCAGCGCATCCCGGCGCAGCGGGTGTTTACCACGCCGGATGGCAGCACCGTGGTGGATTTTGGCCAGAACATGGCGGGCCGGGTGGAAATTACCGTGCAGGGCACAGCCGGGCAGGCGGCTGAACTGCGCTGCTTTGAGGAGCTGGACGCCGATGGCAACCCCTACCTGGCCAACCTGCGCAAAGCCCGCACCACCATGCAATATACCTTTGCCCGCAGCCAAACGGTGACCTGGCAGCCGCAGTTTACCTATATGGGATTCCGCTATGCGCTGGTGGTGCAGTGGCCGGGAAAACCGGAACCGGCCAATTTTACCGCCTGCGTGCTGCACAGCGCCATGCAGCCGGCGGGGGAGTTTACCTGTTCCGAACCGCTGGTGAACCAGTTGAACCATAACATTTTGTGGGGGCTGAAAAGCAACTTTTTGGATGTGCCCACCGATTGCCCCCAACGCGATGAACGCCTTGGCTGGACCGGCGATGCACAGATTTTTTGCGAGACCGCCTGCTGGCTGGCCGATACCTGGACTTTTTACAGCAAGTGGCTGAAAGACCTTGCCGTGGACCAGCTGCCGGACGGCGGCGTGGCCAATGTGGTGCCCAATATTGAGGAAACCCACACCGAGGCCAACTGGCTGATGAAAAACTGCCCATATGGCGCTTCCGGCTGGGGCGATGCCGCGACTGTGATCCCCTGGGTGCTGTACCAGATGTATGGCGACGATACCATTCTGCGCAGCCAGTACCCCAGCATGAAGCGCTGGGTGGATTTTATGCGTGCCAACACCAAAAACGGCCTGTTTGATTTCAAGATGCAGCTGGGCGACTGGGTGGCGCTGGACGCCGAACCGGGCAGTTATTTTGGCGCAACCCCCACGGCGCTGACCAGCCAGGCGTACTATGCGCTTTCGGCCCAGCTGCTGGCGCTGGCGGCGGAGGTACTGGGCAACCGGCAGGATGCAGAGCTTTACGCGGGGGTTCACCGCCAGGCAGCCCAAGATTTTGCCGCAAACTTTTTTACTCTGGATGGTGCAATGACCGCCCAGACCCAGACGGCCCATATTCTGGCCCTGCGCTTTGGCCTGACCCCGCAAAAGTGGAAGCAGAAAACTATCCAGCGCCTGCTGGAACTGTTGGAACAACAAAACGGGCATTTGGTTACCGGCTTTTTGGGCACACCGTATTTTTGCGCGGCGCTCAGCCAGAATGGCTGCTGGCGGCAGGCGTATGACCTGATGTTGAAAAAAGATTACCCCGGCTGGCTGTATCAGGTGCTGCAGGGGGCCACCACTGTGTGGGAACACTGGGATGGCCGCCGCCCGGACGGCACGATGTGGTCCGCGGGGATGAACTCTTTCAACCATTACGCATACGGCGCGGTGGGGGCATGGCTGTACGGCGAGTGCGCCGGTATCGGCCAGCAGCCGGGCACGGCAGGTTTTTGCGCCGCACGGCTGGCCCCGCGCCCCGGTGGCGGGCTGCGCTGGGCCCAGGCCTGGCACCAGACTCCCTTTGGCCGCTATGTCCTGCAGTGGGAAGCTGATGACGGGAAAATCACCGTTACGGCGGCAATTCCACCCAATGCAGCGGCAAAAATCTGCCTGGAACCCGGTGCCAAGCTGCTGGAAACGGACGGCCTGACCTTTGCGGAACAAAACGGATGCCCTACCGCCCAGGTGGGCTCCGGCCAGTATCGGGTCAGCTATACGATGGAGCAGTAATTGAACCAAAGCGTTCCTTTATGGTACAATAGCCCCAAAGAAATACAACGATTACCCGCGGGAATAGAAAAAGTACTGCAGGCGAAAGGAAAAAGGGAAACATGCAAATCAAATCTGTTGCCGTTCTGGGGGCCGGTGCAGTCGGCTCTTATGTCATCTGGGGACTCAGCTCCCGCAAGGATATCCGCCTTGCTGTAATTGCCGAAGGCCCGCGTGCCGAACGGCTGAAACAACAGGGAACCACCATCAACGGCACCACCTACCGCCCGCAGGTTTGGACCCCGCAGGAAGCAAACGGCGTGGATCTATTGGTGGTTGCGCTGAAATACGGTGCGCTGCCCGGCGCACTGGACAGCATTGCCGCCGCCGTTGGCCCCAACACCACCGTGATGAGCCTGATGAACGGTGTGGACAGTGAGGAAATCATCGCCGCCAAAATCGGTGCGGAACATGTTCTGCCCTCCCTCATCAAGGTGGCCTCCCATAAGGAAAAGGACGGCTACCACTTTGACCCTGAAACCACCATCGGCATTATCTATGGCGAGCTTGCCGCACCGCTGAAAAGCGAGCGCGTGCAGGCGGTGGAAGCATTGCTTGCCGGTACGGGCATTCATTCCCGCGTTACCCCATATATTAAGGAAGAAATCTGGAGCAAGTTCCGCCTGAATGTCTGCAACAATCTGCCGCAGGCCATTTTGGGCGCGGGCGTTGGCTGTTACCAGAGCAGTGCCCACATGAAAGCCATCAGCGATGGTTTGTGCCATGAGCTGGAGGCCATTGCCGTGGCAAAGGGCATTGATTTGAGCAAGGTGGATGCAAGTTCCCGCCATGGCAGCCTGGTCCCGCCTGCAACGCGCTATTCCACGTTACAGGATCTGGATGCCGGGCGGCACACCGAAATTGACATGTTCTCCGGTGCGCTGATGCGGATGGGGCAGGAACTTGGCATTCCCACGCCGTATAACGAGTATACCTATCACATGATCAAGGCACTGGAAGAAAAGAACGATGGCCTGTTTGATTATGCGGCCAAGGCAAGCAATTTGACCTGCGCCAAATAAGCGGGCGAGAGGGAAAAGCAGAAGAGCGTTCTACCGGATGCGCCAAGGCCAGTGCGATTTGCTGCTGACCTGCTGCACGGTGATTTTGCGTTTTGAGGATGGGCGCAGCAAAGCCCAGTACCCTATGGATGCAGCCGGGGCAGAAAAGGTGAAACACTTTTTTACCGCAAAACCGGACGCACAGAAAAAAATTAACAACGACAAAAATAACAATAATACGCGAATAAAAACGCCAGAGCAGCAACCCTTACCGGGTGCTGCTCTGGCGTTTTTGCTTGCTGTTCCGTCTGCCTTTATGGGGTTAAAGAGGCAGGGGATTACTTTTTAATCTTGATCAGCTGGGCGTTCAGGCTGGGCAGGAATTTATCCCCCAGCAGGTCGGTGGAGATCATGCCGCTCATGTGTTCGGGGCTCATGCCGCTCATCATGCTCCACATCCCTTGGCCGGGTTTCAGGTCAAAGTTGGTGACCAGCTTTACGGCCTTGGCAACGATGGCAAAAGCTTCCTCGTTCTTGGCCAGCTCTGCCATAGAGTCCTTGATATTATAGTACCCTTCGGGGAATTCCATCGGGGATTCCAGATCCAGGCTGCCCATCTGCTTAAACCAGTTGGCAACGCCCTCCTGGCGCTCATTGAACTCCGGCAGGGTGTAGCAGGCGGGCTCTTTCTCTACCTTTTCCAGCGTGATGGAATCCTTGGCGGAACCGGCCACGGCCAGCAGGGTGTTAAAGCCCTCGGCCAGCGCCACGGTAAAGTGGAACACGCGGTGGGCCTGCTGGGTGCCAACTTCCTTGCCGTTCAGGTACAGGGTCACGCAGTCCTGATTGGAGTAAACCTTGACTTCGGTGGTTTCCCCGGCGCGCTGGGCATAGCGGCGGCCGTTGATGTGTACCATCGGGTCCTTGGTCCAGTATGCCTGGTACAGGTAGAAGCTGTCCTTGCGGGTCTTGCGGTCAATGGTCACAAGGCCCTTGTTGTTGCGGCCTGCCACGCCGCCCTCGTTGCGGGCTGCGCAGCCAAAGTCGAACATGTTCCATACATGGCTGGCCCAGATCCAGGGGCGGTCCTCAAAGGCCTGTGCCATATATTCATGGTATACGGCCTGGTATTCCTCGGTGTAATCCTTGCACTGGGGGGTGCTGCTGTGCCAGTTGATGATGCCCTCGCAGCCGTATTCCGAAACGCCAAGGCAGATATCGGGGTGCTCGGCGTGGAACTTGTCCAGCCAAGGACCATTGTCCTCAATCTTGCCGCCGTACCAGCCAAAGTAGTGGTTGTAGCTTTCCAGGTCGGTGATGTGGTGCATGGGGCCGTCGGTCGGGGTGTGGGAAACATGGGCAATGGTGGTGGAACGGGTGGGATCCAGTTCCTTGCACAGCTTCTGCAGGTCGTGGTGGCGTTCCACCAGCTCCTGGCTGATGCCGCCAATCAAAATTTCGTTGGAAATGCCCCAGAACATGATGGACGGGTGGTTGTAGTTCTGGACGATCAGCTCGGTCATCTCGCGGCGGCAGTGTGCGTGGGCATCCTCGCCGGGTTTGAACACGCTGATGAACGGAATCTCGGCCCAAACGGCAAAACCGATGGAGTCGCAGGCGTTATAGAAATCCTGACTGTGCTGGTAGTGGGCCAGACGAATGGTGTTGGCACCGACTTCCTTGATAATCTGGGCATCTTCGTAATGGTCGTCAATGCTCAGAGCGTTGCCTTTGTACAAGCGGTCCTGATGGCGGGAAACACCGCGCAGCGGGGTGGGTACGCCGTTGATGGAG
>OIYG01000523.1_pt1 | contig 36652 bp, 38 predicted proteins | sample 1587861 | NCBI WGS metagenome assembly OIYG01 (sample SAMN03283272) | human gut metagenome | biome: human-associated habitat; material: feces | host: Homo sapiens | place: Peru | collected 2012 | reverse complement strand
GTCGATGGTTCTGGTATCCCTGGCTGCTTGGACGACGGCTACGTGGGCGACTCGATGGCTGTGCGCCCCTCAGTTTCTCTGTCATCTTGTAATCTGATATCCAGAGGAGACGGAAGTGCGAATAATCCATATACAGTGTACATTGGAAGTGGTTCGTGCTAGGATTTAAAGCCGGAAGCAAAAACCTTTTTGCTTCCGTGTCCGCCGCTTTAGAGGCGGCATGCAGTTTTATAATAATAATGGTATCAAATGTGAAAACATTTTTGATATAGGGAATAAGCTACTAAAGTGACTAGGTCTTCGTGTCCCTGAGGCTGGGCCCTTTCCCCTAACAACTGGAATGGCTCTAACTCGAACGTTTGGAACGTCAATGGTTCTGATAACCCTGGCAACTTGAACAACAACAACGTGGACAACTCGATGGCTGTGCGCCCCTCAATTTCTCATAGTTCAGGAGGTAATAATGTCATAATAAATGTTATGGTAGATGTTATTTTTGAGAAACAAGTTTATTTCCTTAGACATAGTCTAAAATATTTAGTATTTATCAGTTCTTGTCCTTTAGTAAGTATAACTGAAAAATGATATTGAACCTAGATATTTATTGTAATTGATGAGCAGTATTTAAATCAATTTAGATTTTATACTGCTCTTTATTTATTAAGGAGGAATATTGTGAGAATTTATAGTAATACATTTAAAAGTGAGTACCCTAATACAGTATTTTTAGAAAAACATGGTATATTTTATTATGCATATGGAGAAAATGCACTTGTACTAAGTGGTATTTGTAATTATCAATTTAAAGATAACAGATGTGGTTTTCCAATTAAAAGTTTAGAAAAAGTTGTTAGTATATTATCTCAGTTTAAAGTTAATGTTTATGTTGATAATATGTTTTTTGAGTTTGGAGATAAATATTCATTTTATCTTGAACTTTATAAAAGCAAAATAAATGGGGATAAATTAATTAATAGTTTAATTAATGATGTTAAAAAGGTTATAGAAAGTAATAGAGAAAATTATTATAAGTTAAAGGAGTTTGTAGATAGTTTATGAATGAATTAGTTATTTTTAATAAGATTAAATGGTTAATAAGTTATTCTGATAAATATGTTTTTAATTCTTTTACTAAAGTTCATATAAATTTAAAGATAAGATATCAAGATAGGTTATATTCTCTACTAGAAAACTGTATTAGAAGTAATACTAATACTGGTAATATTAGAATTAAATATCAAAAAGAAATGCTAATAGATATTAGTTTAATAGATTATTATATTGGAGAAGCATATGATAAGAAAATTATTAAAAAGAATAGGTTTTCTAGTGTTATTAATTCCTTGAGTGAAATTAGAAAAATGACTTATAGTTGGAGTAATATTAATGAAGAGAAAAAATGTTCTATATGAAAATATGATTTCTTATAATAATATTTTAAGTGTTTATAAAAAGATTAAGAATAGTACTAAAAACAAAAAAGAGGTTTATAATTATGAATTAAATTTAAATCAAAATTTACTTGATACTTTATTTAGTTTATCTAAATCTACCTATGTTTTTAGCAAATACAATATTTTTCTTGTTAGAGAACCAAAGTATAGACTTATTATGAGTGAAATTTTTCCTGATAAAGTAGTTAATCATTTATTTTCTAAGTATGTTTTATCATATGCACTTCAAAGTACTTTAATTAATTCTAATGTAGCAACTAGAATAGATAAAGGAAGTAAAGAAGCTTATAGGTTATTTATTAAATATACTAATAAGCTAATTTATGAAAATAAGAAAATATATGTATTAAAATTGGATATTAGTAAGTATTTTTATAATATTAATCATAATATTTTAATGAATATGGTTAGTGAAAAAATTAAAGATGAACGAGTACTTGATATGTTAAAAGTAATTCTTGATACTACAGATAACGATTATGTTAATAAAACTATTCTTTCAGTTGTTAATAGAGAGATTTATAAAGTTAACAAGTTAAATATTAGTACTAGTGAAAAGGAAAAACTTATTAATGAACTAAAGAGTATTCCTCTTTATAGAAAAGGATATGGTCTTCCCATAGGAAATATGTCTAGTCAAATACTTGCTGTATTTTTTCTTAATAAAGTTGACCACTTTATTAAAGAAAAACTTAATTGTAAATATTATATAAGGTATATGGATGATTTGGTTATATTAGGTAATGACAAGGAAGAGTTAAAAAATATTTTTGAAAGTGTAAGCAAGTATATAGAAAGTTTTGATTTAAATGTTAATAAGAAAAGTGGAATATATAGTTTAAGTAATAGTGTAAATTTTTTAGGTTATAATTTTAAGGTTTTTAATAATAAACTTATTATTAGATATAGAAGTGATACTATTAAAAGAGTTAACAAACGACTTAAGAATTTAAAGATATATGATAATGAAATGTATTTAAAGAGTGTTGCAAGTTATAAAGGCTATTTTCTTTTATGTAATACTATTGTTAAAGATAAGTATTTAAGTGAAATTTAAGTTTTTGTTCTTGACAATTACACTGAAAACAAGATACAATTTCAGTGTAATTGTCAAGAAAGGGGAAAAGACAACATGAGAAAAGAAGATGTAATTAGTTACAGAATTGATACAAGTGTTCTTAAAATTATGTAGAATCTATTAATTCGATAACAGATCCAATGATTCAAAATGAACAAGCATAAATATTTACAGATACTGTTAATCCAAAATGTAATATATTTTATATTTCTTAAAATATATTTTTTGTCCAAATTTGGTAGTGAAAACACGGCAAATTTGGTAGTGGAAAAAGTACGACAGCAAAAAAAATGGCTGCTAGTAAGATAGAACTTCAAGACCCCAAAAACAGAATTTCATACTTAGAAACAGCAAAAATTAGACCGGATTTATTATTAGAAGGTGATAAACCAAGATTAATTGATGAATGGCAAGATGCTCCAGAACTATGGAATGCAATTAGATATGATGTAGACAATACGGGCTTAAAGAGTCAGTATATATTAACTGGTTCAGTAACTCCTAAAGAAACGAAAGAAGAAAACATAAGACACAGTGGTACAGGAAGAATAATTAGACTTATTATGAGACCTATGTCCTTGTACGAATCTAATGAGTCAAATGGTAGTGTTTCATTAGAAGAATTGTTTAATGGAAATTTAAATGTTTCTGGAATAAGTGATAAGGAACATGAAGATATAGCCTTTTATTCTGCTAGAGGTGGATGGCCATCAATGACAGGACTACCAAGAGATGAAGCGCTAGTTATGGCAAGAGATTATTATGAATCTTTAATTAATAACGAAATTAAATTACCTGATGGTAAAGTAAGAAACCCAAGAAGAGTAGATTTAGTATTAAAAAGTTTATCCAGAAATATATGTACAACAGTAAGTATTGATACTATAAAGTCTGATACATCATTTAATGATAGAAAAATAAGTGAAAAAACAATAATAGATTATTTAGATGCTTTAGAAAAATTATATATAATAGATAATGTTGAAGCATGGAACGAAAAAATAAGAAGTAAAACTATTTTAAGAACAAGTCCTAAGAGAAATTTTGTTGATCCATCTTTAGCAGTATCTTCTTTAAAAATTACAGATAAAGATTTATTAAAAGATTATAATACTTTTGGTTTCATATTTGAGTCACTATGTATTAGAGATTTAAAAATTTATACAGAATATTTAAATGGCCATGTATTTTACTATAGGGATAAAACAGATTTAGAATGTGATGCAATAATACATCTTAATGATGGTAAATGGGCGGCTATAGAAATAAAAATAGGTTCAGAAGAAGGAATAGAAGAAGCAGCCAATAATTTAAAAACTTTAGTTTCAAAACAAGATAATAATGAACTAAAACATCCATCATTTTTAATGGTACTAACTGCTGGAAAAGTTGCTTATAAAAGAGATGATGGAGTTCTAGTTGTTCCTATAACATGTTTAAAATATTAAATAATTAAATTATAATGTTAATAAAAAAATATGATATTATTAGAAGACATCTAAGGTGTATAAAACCAAGTATTTAAGAAAAAAATGTAATCCAAAAGGGTTACTTTTTCTTTTTAGAACAAATTAAAGAATAGCATGAAAAATATAAAAAATCTATATAAATAGTTTAAAATGTGTTATAATTTTGTAAGAGGTATAAAAATGAAAATAAGTGAACCAAAAATTAAAAATTGTGAAGTATCTTCCTTTAATGAGTGTGTTAAAAATGAAGAATTTAATAAAGTAAAAATTAGGGAAAATAGTAGTATATCACTTGATTTAACAGATTATACATTTGACGAGTGTGTTTTTGAAAATATAGATTTTTCTAATATAGAAATAAGTGATATATCTTTGATGGATGTTAAGTTTATCAACTGTGATTTATCTAATAAAAGATTTAATGATACGTTTTTAACAAGAGTTATATTTGAAAATTGTAAATTAACAGGTCTTACTTTTATGGACTCACATTTAAAAGATATCAAAGTCACTTCTTCGGTTGGTTTATATTTGAATGTTGCAGCAACAAATATAAATAATATTGAAATAGAAGACAGTGACTTAACTGAGGCTACTTTTAATATGAGTACTTTAAATAATGTTGTTTTAAATAATGTTAATTTAACTAAATCTATATTTTTAGGATGTAATTTAAAAGATGTAGACTTTAGCACGTCTATAATTAACGGAATTAGTTTTGATATTAAGAGTTTAAATGGAATAATAATAAACAAAATGGATGCTGGAAATATTGTGTCAATGTTTAATGTGAGAGTGAGGAACTAAAGTGACTAAGGAAGAAGTGTATAATTTTATAAAACACAAGAATATATGGCATGAAATTACTGAACATAAAAGAGTGTTTACTATGGATGAGTTAGACAATATTGTTTTGCCGTATCCAGAAGCTGATGCAAAAAACTTATTTATTAGAGATGACAAGAAAAGAAACTACTACTTAATTACAGTAAGTGGTAAAAAGAAAGTTGATTTAAATGTTTTTAGAGAAAAATATAATACTAGAAGACTTAGTTTTGCAAATGAAAAAGATTTAATGGAAATTTTAAAATTAACCCATGGAAGTGTAACTCCACTTGGTTTATTAAATGATAAAGAAAATTTAGTTAAATATTATTTAGATAGTTATTTTATAAATAAGTGTGACATAATCGGAATGCACCCATGTGATAACTCTGCAACTTTATGGCTTAAGACTACAGATTTAATAAATATTTTAAAAGAGAATGGAACTATAGTAAATATAGTAGACTTGTAACTCAACCTAAAGTTTAGAAAACTAAACTAATGCTTTATAGAAATTTTTATAAAAATATATTATTGTTAAATTGTAAGGAGGAAAAATTATGAAAAAGAAAGTATGTTATGTATTATGTTCATTAATTTGTCTATTAGTGGGAGGTATATCTAGTTATTTTATATTTAATAGTAGTAAAAACACATTAAAAGAATTACCACTTCCAGAAGTTACTGGTGGAGAAAGAGGGACTCTCGGAATAGACAAAAACATTAATGAGGAAACATTAGACGAATACTTAGGTAGAGAAGATGTGGTATATAGAGACATGAGAATGCTTAAAGACCCAGGAAATTATGAAGCAATTGGAGGAGACTCATATATTTCAGGCTTTGTTAAAAGTTTTGAAGTAGTACCTTATCCATATTTAACTGAAGTAAAGGGTTTACCTGAAATAGTAGGAGAAACTTATACTGGAAAAACATTATTTAAAGAAGTGGATGGAAAGTATGTTGCTAACTATGAAGAGTCAATGGAATACTTAGAATATTATTTTCCAAAAGATAAAGTAATCTTCTTAATGTGTGGAGGAGGAGGTTATGCTGGCATGACTAAAAATCTTCTAGTAAGTTTAGGTTGGGATGAAAACAAAATTTATGATGTAGGTGGTTACTGGTTCTATAATGGTAAAAATAATGTACAAGTTAAAACTACTAAAGATGGTAAGACTACATATGACTTTTGGAAAGTTACTTATCATGATATAGATTTTAAATCATTAACTGAGGTAAAATAATGAAAAAGATAGTAGTAATAGTGTTAAGTGTATTCTTATTAACAGGTTGCTTTAGTAATAAGATTAATCAAGAAGATGGTACAAAACGAATATATTTAACTAGTAGTTATTATAATAAAGGTGAGTTTATAAAAGTAGACGATTTAACTACTTTAGAAAGTGATACTTATATATTATTTACTTACAACAACTTTTGTAATTTAGCAGTTTCATGCGATAAAATTTTTGAAAGTTTTATGAAAAAATATAGTATTGATTTTGTTTCAATTCCATTTGATAAATTTAAAGGTACTTATTTATATGAAACAGTAAAGTATGCACCTTCTGTAATCATTGTAAAAGATAAAGAAATAGTTAGTTATTTAGATGCTAATTCGGATGAAGATTTAGATAAGTATCAAGATGAAACTGCTTTTGAAAGCTATCTTAATAAGTATATTTACTTTAATGATAAAGATTAACGAATGTTGGTCTTTATTTATTTTTAAAAGCATGATAAAATAGTACTGTGAGGTGGATTCATGAACTTAAAAATGATTTTGACTAGTGAAAAGGTGAGTGCTGAAATATTAAATAACTTAGATTATTTGTTAACAATTATTCCTGAAATAAAGCCTATGATAGGATTCAATCAAAAACACCCACATCATAATTTAGATGTATTTATACATACTTTGAAAGCTTTAGAAAACTCAAAAAATGATTATATTATTAGACTTGCTTTGTTATTCCATGATATTGGAAAACCACTTTCATGTGTAGAAGAAGATGGAGTAAGACATTTTCCAAATCATCCAGTAATTAGTGAAATGATTACTAGAAAAGTTTTAACTAGACTAAATTATGAAAAAAATATTATAAATGAAGTATGTTATTTAGTAAAATATCATGATACACCTATAACTAAGGAAGACATTGAAAAGGACTATAATTTGCAAATTAAAAGATATGAAGTACAAAGAAGTGACGTCCTTGCACATAATCCACTTATGAATTCTAAAAGAATTTCTTATTTAATAAAAACGAAAAAGCTGTTTAAATAAAAAATATAACAAAATCGTATATCTTCTTGTTATATTTTTTATTTATTTTCAATTTTCATAAATTCAGTTGTTTTAAGTTTGGTAAGATTTTCATAATTTTCCAATATTTTTAATTGTTCTATGGCTATTTTATTTAGTTTTTCTAACCTAATGGGTTGCGCTATTTTATCATTAATCATTGTGGCATTTATGGTTTCTAAATTACATAAAACTAAAAGTTGTCTGATATCAGCGTTGTCTCTTTGGTTTCCTTTTAATCTTGAATTTTTATCTTTCCATTCTTTTGCTGTCATACCAAATAAAGCAACATTTAGTAAATCTGCTTCAGTAGAATACGCGTGTTTTTTCTGATTATCTGTAACTAAATTAGGGATTATTGATTTTTTTATTGCATCGGTGTGTATTTTATAATTTGCCTTAGATAATATTCTACTTGCATTCCAGTCAATTTTTTCTTGATATGCTTCATTTCTTTTTAATCTTTCAAATTCTTTGATTAAATATAATTTGAATTCTGGACTTAACCAACTTGCAAATTCTAATGCAATGTCAGAATGAGCAAATGTACCAGCACTATATTTCCCACTACTGGGAATAATACCTATTGCATTAAAATTCTTTTTCCATCTACTTGGTGTCATGGTGAACCTATTATATCCTACTTCTTCAATTTTAATTCTGTGTGATTCCACGGAATTAAAATTTTCATTATTTAATTCTTCCCATAAACTATAAAATTCAAAAGAATTTTTGTTTGACATCCAATTTCTTATTACACCGGATGGGTCAGTGGGATTTGCATACTTTGCTAAATCAGTTAATGAAATATATTCTTCATTTCCAATTCTCATAACACTTATTTTTTCATTTTTAACATTCATTTCTGTTTTAATCAAATTTTCTTTCATGCATTTCTCCTTTCCTTTATAATAAACTTATAGAAAAGTTAAAGTTCAATTTTGGTTACCCCAGCAAGATTCGAACTTGCGAATGATGGAGTCAGAATCCATTGCCTTACCACTTGGCTATGGGGCATTCACACTACTAATTATACTTTTTAAAACTAAGTTTGTAAATAGTTTTTTACAAATTAAAAACCTAGCAATGCTAGGCTTTGTGTTGTTGAACACATTTGTGAATATTTATCCCTCTCGGGACAACAATAATATACCAAATTATTTAAAAAAAGTAAAGTAATTTTAATAAAATTTATATTTTTTTACTCTTCATTTTAATTTTTCCACAAACATATACAAAACTAACTATAATAACTGAAAGAACAAGTAGTATAAAAGGCGAGTAAGCATACATATTCTTATACTTATTTATATAATTTTCATATGGTATTAAATAGATTATTACACTAATTAATAAAGAAATAATTATACCCATAACAATATATTGCTTTTTCTTAGTTTTAACATTAAATATTTCATAAAACCCAGTTTTAATCGTTTGTAAATTATATTGTAAACTAAGTGTCATAAATAACACCCATATTAGAATATTAATGTTTTGTATATTATCAAGAAAACTAAACATATTAATAGTTTTTAATACTTCATAACTTGGAAAAGTAAATAATATACTTACATCAATTCCAAGAACACCAATTATACAAAGAAAAATTATTGATACACAAATGGAGTTAATGATATATCCAATTAATATTCTTTTTTTAACATTTTCTTTATCAACTATATTATTTTTAGGAATAACAAGAAGACTTAAAATAGGTACAACACATAACATTGAAAACATTACTGAACTTTTTGATAGATGTGAAAAATCTTTATTCAATAGTGGTAATAAATTACTAAAATCATTTTGTCCAAAAAGAGATATTACATTATTAAAAAATAGAAAAGCACCAATAAATACACAAAATGTACTAATTCTTGCAAGAGTATCTATATCATACATTGTTGAATAGATAACAGGTAAAATTAAAATTAATGTAATTAAACTGTTTGGTGTCTCAGCAAGAAATTCTAAAGATATAAATGTAGAGTATCTCCAAAAAACAAATACTGCAAAGATAAACATAAATAAGAGAATGATAGAAACTATAATTTTACTTACGAACTTAGGAAAAACATAATCTATTTTTTTAAATAAACTATATTCAGGAAGAAAATCAAATATTTTAAAGAATAGAAATATTATTAAAAGTCCAAGAAGAAAACCTATAAATATACTTATAAATACACTTGTTTTGGCAGTAATTAACATATATGGAATTAAAGTACCTGGAAGCATTGCATTAATAATACATATAAATATAAAAGTAAAACTTAAACTACTTAGTTTATAATTTGTCATAAATCACCTCTTAAATTCCCTTGTTTATATAGTGATACATCCATGTTATATTTTAAATTTAATTTATTTAATCCTTCTTTATTCCAATCTTTTTTTTCAAAATCAAAATATTTATTATTATTCTTATATATATAATTACCAAGTCCTAAAAAATCATAATTATATTTTTTACTTTTATTAAATGCCTTAGTAATATAACTTTCAACTTCCTTTTCAGCTTTTTTACTAATATTTTTTAACACATTAGCATCATCTAAATTATTTTTACAACCATAATAAACAATTTCAGCACCAACATTCCCCTTAACATTAATAGTATCCATATTTAACTTACTTTTTAGTTTAATTTTACTTTCTAGTGTTTCAATAGTAAAATACCCCCCATCACATTCAATTGTCAAAGATGCATTTTTAATCTTATTTCTTAAAAAGTTCACTCCTTTTGTTTCTTCATCAGTTAGTTCAATTACTTCATTATCTTTAAAAAACACCATATTTTTAACCTCAACATAACTTTCACTTTTTGAGTCTTCAAGACTATCATTCTCACTACTATTATTAGTATCTTTTATATAAACATTTGGAAATATTGTATCTTTTCCTTTAGAGTAGTAATTACTTACTAATTCTCTTACATGTAAACTATTAATTCCCCCATATCTTTTTTCACTATTAATTATTGCATTATATAAATTATTTGCAGAGTTTGTATCAAAATGACTTATACTAGATAAAATATCAAGACTACTATTTTGAGTAGAAGTTATAATTAAAAAATTCAAAGATAGTTTAGTATCTCTAACTAGAAAATCCATTATCTCATCAATACTATCATTTAAAACACTTTTATCTAAAAACACATAATCAACATCAGCTAAAAAGAAAACTTTACTTGTCTTTTTATTCATACTTCTTATTGCTTCAAATATAGTTTTCCCTTGTCCACTTATTACAGTAATAGGACTTTTATTAAGACCACTTTTTTCACTATCTAAAACATTCAATAATTGAATATCTAAGTTATATACTTCTCCATCTTTACTAATCCCCATAGCGCTTACTATACCAAGATCATTAAGTTCTTTATAGTTATAACACCCTGTACATATAAAAACCAATATTAATAATAAAATAACTTTTTTCATAAATTACCCCTTTCTAAATATATTTTTTCTAGTTACATAACTAGGTCTTTTATTTAATGATTTAATATCTTTTCTTAATATAGCATTACCTTGTTGACTATAAATGAATGGAAATATTGGAATAGTGTAAGGTTTACCAAATGTTTTAATACTACATAGATTAATAACAAGAAGAAGTACTCCCATGATAAAACCAATTACACCAAATGTTGCAGAAAAAAACATAAGAGTATATCTCCAAAATCTTATACTTCCTTGCATATCATAATATATAAATATTAAACTACTTATTGAACTAACTGCAACTACAATTACCATAATTGGAGAAATTAATCCAGCACTTACTGCTGCATCTCCTAATACTAAAGCACCTAAGATACTTAATGAAGTACCACGATTATTTGGCGTTCTAGCGTCTCCTTCATATAATAGTTCAAATGTAAATAAAAGAATAAATGCTTCAATAATAATAGGAAAGGGGACATTACTTCTTTGTATAGAAAAGTTTATTAATAAGTTTACTGGAAGAATTTCAGGGTCGTATGAAATTACAGCTATAAATAAAGCAGGAGTAATAATAGCTAAAATGAATGCAAGAAGTCTAATAACTCTCATAAAAGTTGAAAAGAAAGGTTTATGGTAATAGTCTTCACTATTTTGAAAGAAATCAACAAAGAATGTAGGACACACTATTACACTTGGAGAATTTTCCATTGTAACAATAACTCTTCCTTCAAGTAAATATCTTGACGCGTCATCCGGTTTTTCAGTATACATTAAAGTAGGAAACAACGTTTTATTAGAACTATCTATATAACTTTTTAAATAGTTAACATCCATTATACCATCTACATTAATATTCTTTAATTTTAAATAAACTTCATTAATTAACTCATCTTCACAAATATTGTCCATGTATAAAAGTCCTACTTTACTTTTACCTTGCACGCCTAGAGTAAGTTCTTTTATTAGTAAGTGTTCACTTTTAACCCTTTTTCTAATAAGACCCAGATTCTTTTGATAGTTTTCAGTAAATGAATCCTTTGGTCCTCTTATAACTGGTTCGCTTGTTGGTTCAGTTACACCTCTATCTAATTCGGCTCTTGTTTCATATGCAATACAGGTATTTTTGTAAATTACTAAAGTAAATCCACTAAATAGTAGTTCGTAAAGTTTTTTTTCATCAGTGACACATTTAAAGTTGATGCTCGGTATATATTCATTAATGTCTTTTTTTAAGTTTTCAAGCACCTTATTACCAATGATACTTTTGTTACTAAAATATTTTAAAATAAAATCATTTACTCTGTCACCACTACTTACACTTTCATTTGATACCACGTATACATGCTTAAAAAGCCCAATATTGATTTTTTTGATTATCAAGTCGGGCATGTTTTCTTTTAATTTATACAAGTTTTTAATTATATCTAATGTATTCATATTTCTATTATTGTCAAACTTTACCAAAATATACTTTTTGAAAACAACATAGTAAAACACTTGAAAATGACATAGTAAAACTCTTGAAAACGACATAGTAAAATTTAAATTTATAGACAGTTATGACTTTTTTTGATAAAATTTAATTAAGGAAGGTGTTAAAGATGAATATAAATAAATTAAGGCAAAAATTATGTTTAATGTTTAGTATAGATAATGTTAATAAAATGTTGCTTTATAGTATAATTAATGAAGAGTTTTTAAATTTTTTAGAAGAAATTAATTTTGAAAATATACCAAGTTTATGTGGCGATGTATATAAAAAAGAATTAGAACTAATAAAAAAAATTGAGCAAACTAGAAACTATGATTACATAATAGAATTAGAAAATTATTTTAGCATTATTGAATTAATAACAGAAAACAGCAAATTTTCTAATGATTTAATAAATGAGTTAAAAGAACGTTATGGAATAAATTATTTAGTTGCTTTAGAAGAAATAGACGGGATTAATGAAAGTGAAGATACACTTATAAAAAAATATTTCTTTATAAAGGAATATCAAGAAAAGCAAAATTTTTTAGGAAGAACAGTTTTAGAAAAACTACTTAATGAAATATCATGTCCTTATCCTGAAAATTATACTTTTTATTTTGAAAAATTAAGAAATAAACAAATACTTAATATAGAAATATTATCTCTTCTTTATAGCATTTTTCCAAAAGAACAGTTAACTCTTTTAATTGGTGGAAAAGCTTATGGGTTAGCTTGTCTTTATAGTTTAGGTTTTAAAATACCTCTTACATATGTTATACCTACAAATGTAAATATAGATGCATCTGTACTTAACATATTGAATAAAAATATCAGGTATTCAGTAAGAAGTTCATGTGCAGTGGAAGATGGAGATAAATACTCTTTTGCAGGAATGTTTGAAAGTTATTTAGATGTTTCATATAATGATTTACTTTATAATATAAACAAAGTAAAAGATTCAGTTAATTCTGAAAGAGTTAGAAACTATATAGAAAAAAATAAACTTAAAAATGGAGAAATGGCTGTTGTTATAAATGAGTATAAAGAAGTTACTTGTTCAGGTGTATGGTTTGGAATTGATGTTAATAAAGGCATTTATGAATATGTAAATGATGTTGGAGAAAAATTAGTATCGGGAGAACTAACAAGCACATGTGTAGAGTTTAAAGAAAATGATAACACATTACTATGTGGTATAAATATTGGAAAAACATTTATAAACATTCAAAAATCTTTGGGTAATTTATGTGATTTAGAATGGGCTATTATAGATAATGAACTTGTATTATTACAACTTAGAAGTATTACAAAGCAAGTTAAAATCAATTTGAATAATAAGACTAGTAATGGTAATTTAATAACTGGTCTAGGTGTATCTCCTGGTGTTTGTGAAGGAAAACTCATTTATTTGAAAGATTTTAAAAATGTAAATAATTTTATAGAAGGCAGTATTTTACTTGCAGAGAAAACTGATGTTAGATGGATGAATATCTTGGAAAAAGTAGGTGGCTTAGTAACTGAAAAAGGAAGTTTACTATGTCATGCTGCAATTGTTGCAAGAGAACTTAATGTTCCATGTATTACAAAAATTAATAGTTTAGATTTTGAAAAATTAAAAAGCGCTACTGAGGTAAAAATTAATGGAGAAGAAGGCACGATAGAAATATGGAAGTAACTATAACAAAATTAAATCATGAAGGGAAAGGTATTACTAAAATAGATAATAAAATTACATTTATTCCAAATATACTTCCTAAAGAAGTAGCTGATATTGAAATAACTGAGGAACATAAAAAGTTTAATTTAGGAAAAGTTACTAAATATATAAGTACTTCAGATAGTCGTGTAGTTCCTGCTTGTCCATATTATGGGTTGTGTGGAGGATGTAATATAATGCATATGTCTTATAGTGCACAACTAGATTTTAAAAAAGATAAAGTAAAAAACATATTAGAAAAATATGCAGGAATAGTAACTGACTTAGAAATCGTACCAAGTGATAAAGTACTAAACTATAGAAATAAAGTAACTTTACATATTAGTAATAATAAAGTTGGTTATATGAAAGAACTTACAAACGAAGTAATTAGTATTGAAAAGTGTCTACTTCTTGATGATAAAATAAATGAATATATAAAAACTATTAGTGATAAAACAGGTAAAGAATATGTAATCAGGACAAATGGTAGTGATATAATCAGTAATGAAACTAATGACTATTTAATAATGAATATCAATGATTATAAATTTAGAATAGATATTAAAAGTTTCTTTCAAGTAAATTCTTATATATGTGGTCTTTTATTTAAAGAGTTAGAAAGTAACTTAGACACTACTAACAACGTGCTTGACTTATATTCAGGTGTTGGAACACTTAGTATAGTAGCTTCTAAAAAAGCAAAAAAAGTAATAGCTATTGAAGTAAACAAGAACTCTTATAAGAATGCACTTATAAATCTAGAGTTAAATGGTGTTGATAATGTCGACTTCATGTGTGGAAAAGTAGAAGACTTAATAGATAAGATTAATGTTAAACCAGATGTAATCATAACTGACCCACCTAGAAGTGGAATGGATAAAAAGACAATAAATATAATTAAAGAATATTTACCAAATAAGATTATCTATATCTCATGTGAACCAATGACACTTGCAAGAGATATAAAATTGCTTAGTGAAAACTACACTTTAAATAAAGTAAAATGTTTTGATATGTTTCCAAATACTTATCATGTTGAAACATTCTGTGTGTTAGAAAGAAAATTTTAAAATAAGTTGGAAAATTATATAAAATATATCTACATTTTAAGTGAGTAAAACTCACTTATTTTTTTAATATCTTGACTGAACTATAACATTTTTTAGAAATTTTAAACATTTAATTGACGAGCGAACATATATGTGTTAAAATTGAAATGTAGTTACAATTATACTTAAAGATGAAGAGATTATATTTAAATAAGTTTTTTATAAATACTACTTCATTATAATTTATAAAATAATAGTTAAAGGATGTGAGATATATGAATGAAAGTAACATACTACTATATGAAACTGATGATAGTAAAATTAATGTAGATGTAATATTGAAAGATGAAACAATATGGCTAACCCAAAAGAGTATGAGTGAACTTTTTGATGTTAATGTTCCTGCAATTAATAAGCATTTAAATAATATATATGAAGAGAAAGAACTTGATAAAAATTCAACTGTTTCCAAAATGGAAATAGTTCGTAAAGAGGGAAATCGTAATGTTAATAGGGAATTAGAATTTTATAATTTAGATGCTATTATTGCAGTCGGATATAGAGTTAATTCTAAAAAAGCAACTAAATTTAGAATTTGGGCAACAAAGATATTAAAAGATTATATGATTAAAGGCTTTGTAATAGATGTAGAAAAAATGAAAAATGGTCCCAAGTTTGGAAAAGACTATTATGAAGAATTGTTACAAACTATAAAAGAAATCAGACTGAGTGAAAGAAGGCTGTACCAAAAAATTACGGATGTATTTGAAACTACAAGTATTGATTATAACAGAGATTCCGAAGAAGCGTATACATTCTTTAAAATAGTTCAAAATAAGTTGCACTATGCTATTACAGGTAAAACTGCTGCTGAACTTATTTACGAAAGAGTTGATAGCGAAAAAATATATATGGGACTTACTAGTTGGAAAAATAGTCCAAATGGTAAAATAATGAAATACGATATTAGTATTGCTAAAAATTATTTAGAAAAAGAAGAGTTAGATAAATTAAACGATTTAACAAATCTTTTTCTAGATGTAGCAGAAACAGAAGCAAAAGAGCACAAGGTTATGTTTATGAAAGACTGGATTGAAGTTGCAGATGATTTATTAAAATATAGAAAAAAGAAAGTCTTAACTAGTTCAGGTAAAATATCCCATAATCAAGTTTTACAAAAAGCCTTAAATAAATATGAAAAGTTTAGAATAAAGCAAGATAAAGAATATGTATCAAGTATGGATGAAATGTATAAAAGGTATTTAGAAGAAAGTAAAAAATAATATATAGACAAAAACTATCAATTTTTAAATCTTTATAATATAATTAAATCACAAAGGAAGTGAAAATATGTCATTCGGTCAAAAACTAAAAGAAATAAGAAGTAGGTTTAATATAAGTCAAGAGAAAATGGCAAGTTTGATTAATGTATCTCGTCAAGCTATAACTAAATGGGAAAGTGACATAGGAATGCCTGATATATCAAACTTGGAAACTATATCAAAAACGTTTAATGTTACAATTGATGAGTTATTAAGTGAAGAAGATTTACCAAAGTTAGTTTATCAAAAGGAATTAGATAAAACAAAATATAAAAATAAAGTAGATGCATACTCTAAAGTGTTAAAAGAGTATTATTCTGAACCATGGGAAATTTATGTGCTTTCTATGAGTAAAAAACTAAACATAATCGAAAAAGTATTAAACTTGTTTACTGGAGGAGACTATAACTTAATTAAAGATGTAAGTGATTTATCTCCTTACTACTTAGTTAAAAAAGACAATACTTCATTATTAGTAAGCATTAAAAACTGGACACTTTTTGTAGTAGAATTACCAAAAAATATGAATAATAAAAAATTTAGTTATAAAGATAATACATTTAGAAATTGTGGAAGATTAAAGTTAAGATAATTTATTTTTTTATCAAATACTTAAAACCTGAAATAACGTTTCGTGGTAAAAATATTACTTTTATGATAAATTTTAAATAGGTGAAGAGAATGAAACAAGAAAAAATTGGAAAGTTTATAAAAGAAAAAAGATTAAAAAAGAATCTTACTCAAAGTGAATTTGCTAACATATTAGGTGTTACAGAAAGAACTGTATCAAATTGGGAAAATGGTAAAAATTTACCAGACTTATCTTTATATAATGATATATGTAAAATTTTAAATATAACTACAAATGAATTAATAAATGGAATGGATTTAAAAAATAATTTAGATATTAAAAAACTAATACCCTCTTTAATAAGTTTAACAATAATTATACTAGTATTTATAATTAATTCAAAAAGTATATTTAGTTTTATACTAATACTTATTTCTCTAATTATAATACTATTTAATTTAAATAAAATCACTAATAAAAAAGTAACTATAATTAGTTTTGTAAGTTTAGTTATATTTTTAAATTTTATAGATTACTTGAATGTACAAATTAATAATGAATTACCTGTTTTAAAGTATAGCATAAAAAATAATATAAGTACTTCAATTTATAAAACATTATCATTTAAAGTAATTAATTGTAATAGATACGAAAACGAACCACTACATATAGTAAGTTTATTTAAAAGTGATAAAAAATATTGTACAAATTTGAGTAGGTTAGAAGTAAATAGTATCTTAAATAAGTTAGATAACATTGAAGGAATAACTCTTGCAATAAGAGTATTTGATGGAGAAAAAAATGATAAACAATATGTTACTACTACAGTACCTGGAACATATGAAATAGTAAAAACTATTACTGATAAAGAAATACTTAAAAATATAACTGATATATTAAAAACCGGAGAGTACGTTGAAAACTCAAATGCTATTGGATACAACCATCTACTACAAATATATACTAAAAATGAAACTATTGATTTTGAATTTAATGAAATACATTATGGTAATACAGAATATAATTATAATTTAACAGAAAATAACATGGATAAGTTAAAAGAATACTTTAAATAACTCTTGAAGTATTCTTTTTTCTTTGATAATATATATTTGTAAGTAGGTAATATTATGAATTATAAGAATATTAAAATCGAGGCTAAAAAGAATTTAAAAAGAAATTATTTTAAAAATGTACTAGTAGTTTTTTTATGTTCAATATTATTATATGGGGGACTTAATTTAGCAACCAAGAATATTTTAGAAGTAGATTTAAGAAACAAAAGCAATGTTGAAAAAGTTAATAATTACAAAGAAAATAGTGAAATATTAGATGAATTATTATCTAAGTCTGATAAAGAAAAAAAGTATGAAGAATACATAAGTAATAATTATACACATGGAGTTATTTCTAAAATATTAAATGAAGTAACAAAAACAAATTCTCCAGTATTTACTTTGTTAAATGGAATAAATAAAATTCTAGGAGGAAAAATTAGTGCTGCAATTATCATAATACTAGCAAATATTTTAATAATATTAATTAGAGTATTCTTTTTAAAAGTAGTAGAAGTAGGGAAAAATAGATATTTCTTAGAAGAAAGAAGATATAAAGTAGAATTAGATAGTTGTTTATATCCTTATAAAAAGAAAAAGAATTTTAAGATGTCTTTAATTTTACTAAAAAAAGAAATATACTTATTTTTATGGTCATTTACAATAATTGGTTTCTTTATAAAACTTTATGAATATAGTATGATACCATACATACTTGCAGAAAATCCTAATATTTCTAGTAAAGATGCATTTACTTTGTCTAAAGAGTTAACTAATAATCAAAAATTTAATATGTTTAAAATAGATTTAACACTACTTGTATATAAAATACTTGGTTTATTTACTTTTAACTTATTAAATATTTTCTATACTAATATATATAAAGAAACTATATATAGTGAAATATATATTAACTTAAGAAACAACAAAAAAGATAATTTAGAACTAGGTTACTTACTTAATGATGAATTATTAAATATTAATGAAATAAAAGACACTAATTACCCTAAAGAAGAAAGAACTTCATCTTTATTACACATTGATTATGACAAAAATTACTCCTTAACTTCATATATACTTTTATTTTTCACATTTAGTATTATTGGATGGATGTGGGAAGTAATATTACATTTAGTAAATAATGGAGTATTTGTTAATCGTGGTACTATGCATGGACCATGGTTACCTATTTATGGTTGGGGAGGTTTAACAATTCTAATTCTATTAAAAAGTTTTAGAAAAAAACCATATAAATTATTTTTCATGTCATTCTTAACATGTGGAATAATCGAATATTCAACAGCATGGTATTTAGAAACATTTAAACATTTAAGATACTGGAATTATAATGGATACTTCTTAAACATAAAAGGAAGGGTATGCTTAGAAGGATTAATATTGTTTGGCTTAGGTGGCATGGTATTTACCTATTTATTAGCGCCCCTACTTGATAACTTATTTAAAAAGTTAACACCCAAAGTAACAAAAATAATATGTATTATATTAATAACTTCTTACTTAGTTGACTTTGTATACACTATAGCATTCAAGCCTAACACAGGTAAAGGAGTATCTTCTCCAGTAAAAAAAGTAGTAGAAAGTAATAGCGATAATCAAATTGTATTTAATTATTAAAAAACCTGGTAACTCATCCAAATATACCAGATTAGGCAAAATATCATACACTTCAGACATAAAAAAGATAATTACTAATCAATATGTTAAAATAAATTTGGAGGTCTAGATTATGGTTTTTACTATTATTATATTGGGAATTATAGTTTGTGCACTTTTTGTATATATAGTTAAAAAAGAAATAGAAGAAGAAAAAGCTAAAATAAAAACAATTAAAACTAAAATATTATTTAAAAGGTACGAAAGAGTAGTTTCTGGTGGAAGAAGTAGAATAGAAAACGTACTCAGATTTGATATAAATGGAGACAATATACCATTTGATGTAAGTAAAAAAGTCTACAACAAATATAATGCAGGTGAAAAAGGTATACTTACATACAAAGGGGAAGATTTTATAAAATTTGAAGTACAAAATGAAGAGTAGAAATACTCTTTTATTTTTGATTAAAAAATGGTAAAATATATGTAGAATAAAGGGTGAAGAAGTATGAGATATGAACCTAATTATAATGAAGGTTTAAATAGCGAACAAGTTAATAAAAGAATAGAAGAAAATTTAGTTAACTTTAATTGTGAACCTACTACTAAAACTACTAAACAAATATTAAAAGATAACATATTTACTTATTTTAACATAGTTAATAGTATTCTTTGTATACTAATGATTATTGCTGGTATTATTGGATTACAATTATTTGAAGCACTTAAAAACTCCACATTTATGGGGGTATTAATATTTAATACAATAATAAGTACTGTACAAGAAATGATGTCAAAAAAAGTAGTAGATAAATTAACAGTATTAGCATCATCTAAAGTTAAAGTTGTAAGAAATAGTACACCAATAGAAATAGATATTAATAGTGTAGTACTTGATGATATAACAGTTTTAGCTTTAGGTAGTCAAGTAGTATGTGATAGTATTATAAAAAAAGGAACTGTAGAAGTTAATGAATCATTTATTACTGGAGAAGTCGAACCTATTGTTAAAACTGAAGGTGATACATTACTTAGTGGAAGTTTTATAGTAAGTGGTTTATGTTATGCTAAAGTTGACCATATTGGAAAAGATAATTATATTTCTAAAATAAGTATAGAAGCCAAATATAATAAAAAAGTTAATTCAATAATTATGTCTTCATTTGAAAAAATACTTAAAGTACTCAGTATAGTTATAGTACCAGTTGGAATTATTCTTATGTATAATCAATTTAAAATAACAGGAAACTTTACTACATCAGTATTTAACACAGTAGGTGCTTTAATAGGAATGATACCAGATGGATTACTTTTACTTACTAGTTCAGTAATGGCTGTTAGTGTTATTAGACTAGGCAAACAAAAAGTATTAGTTCAACAACTATATTGTATAGAAACACTTGCAAGAGTTGACACTATTTGCTTAGATAAAACAGGTACTATTACAGAAGGTATTATGGAAGTAAGTAGTATCAAACCATTTAAAGATACTTTAGATAGTGAAATAAATGAAGCACTAAGTAATATAGTATATGCATTTAATGATACTAACCAAACAATGGAAGCAATAAAAGAAAAATATCCTTTAAAAGGAACTTGGACAGTTAAAAACACTTTAGAATTTTCATCAACTAGAAAATATAGTGCAGTTACATTTTATGAAAAAGGTACTTATTATATAGGTGCTAGTGAATATATACTTGGTAATAATGTTAATATAATAGAAAAATATTTAAATGAATACTCAGATAAAAGAGTACTATTATTAGCAAAAAGTTATAGCGATATTGAAGTGAGTCCACATAATATAAAAGTTTTAGGTTTTATTTTGCTTGAAGATAAAGTAAGGGCGTCAGCTCCAAGTACACTAAAATACTTTATGGACCAAGGTGTGGAAGTTAAAATAATAAGTGGAGACAACTATAAAACAGTTGAAAGCATTGCAAAAAAAGCAGGATTAGCAAATGTTGTAGGAATAGATGCTTCTAATTTAAATGAAAGTAATATTGATGAATACGTAGAAAAATACAATGTATTTGGAAGAGTAAAACCAGAACAAAAGAAAGAGATAATTCTCTCTTTACAAAAGAATAAACATGTAGTTGCAATGACTGGGGATGGTGTTAATGACTGCTTAGCCTTAAAACAAGCAGACTGTTCAATAACTGTAGCAAATGCATCTGATGCTGCCAAAAGTGTAAGTCAAATAATTCTAATGGATTCAAATTTTGAAAGTATGCCTAAAGTTGTATTAGAAGGAAGAAGAACAATTAACAATGTTGAAAGAAGTGCAAGTCTATTACTAATAAAAACAATATTCACTTCTATATTAGTCATAATTTGTTTATTTATGAAAAGTGAATACTTCTATTTACCAATACATCTTAGTTTAATAACTACTTGTACAATAAGTATTCCATCATTTATTTTAGCACTTGAACCTAATAACGAAAGAGTAAAAGGAAAATTCATGTTAAAAGTTATATCAAAAAGTATACCTGCGGCTTTAACTGTTGTATTCAATGTAATATTAATAACTTTATATAAAAATGCATTTAATATAGATGGAAATTTAGCTAGTACACTAATAGTTATTATGACAGGTACTACAGGATTTATATTCTTGTTTAGGTTGTGTAAACCATTTAATGTATTAAGAGCAAGTATGATAACTATTCTAATTGGTTTATTTGTATATGCTTTAATGTTCTGGTATAGTTTCTTTGATTTATCACAAATTACATTCAACACTATCTTACTTTACATATTATTTGCAATTGCAAGTGTACACGTATTTGATAGACTAAATAGTTTAACAAAATTTATAGTTAAAAAAATAGATAAAGAAAGTTTATGTTAATTCATAACTTTTTTCTTTACACATAACTTAAAATTTATAAATATAACTTATTAAAAAATGTTATAATAGAAATGTGATATTATGAAAAAGTTAATTAAATTATTAATAGCAACTATATTTTTGTTAATTAGTTTAGTATTTATTATTGATATAGATGTTATATTTACTTCAAAACAATATATTAAAAACGATTATAGTGAATTAAAAAATGTTGACTGCATTTTAATACTGGGTGCTGGCATTTGGGATGATGAACCTAGTCCTATGTTAAAAGATAGATTAGACAAAGGAATAGAACTTTATAAAAATAATGTAAGTGGAAAACTATTAATGAGTGGAGACCATCTAAGTGAAGGACATGATGAAGTAAATGTTATGAAAAAGTATGCGATAAATAATAACATTAATTCTTCAGATGTATTTATGGACCATGCTGGAATATCAACATATGATAGTATATATAGATTAAAAGAAATATTTGGTGTTAAAAAAGTTGTAATAATAACACAAAAATATCATCTTTACAGGGCAATTTTTATAGCAAGAAGTCTTGGAATGGAAGCATATGGAGTAAGTGCAGAAGATATTCATTATAATGGTCAAGCCTTAAGAGAAGTAAGAGAAATACTTGCAAGAGATAAAGATTTTGTTAAAAGTCTTCTTAAAGTTAAATCTAAATATAGTGGTGAAACTGTATTAGTAAGTGGAGACGGAAATGTTACTAATGATGAATATACATTTGAAAGGTAAGATATAAATGATTATTTTTTTAGAAATTATAGTTAGTTTGATATTATATACTTATTTTATGGTACAAAGTAGTAAAAATCCATTAGACATTATTTATGACTATCCGCCTAAAATAGTTAAAAGAGTTGAAGAAATGGGACTAGTTGATACTAGAAAAAGAAAAACAAGTAAATTATTCTTCGTAATACTTGTTTCAATATTATTTGCAATTATGTTTTCTATATTTAATGATGTAAATAATTTTTGGGATGCATTCATTTTAAGTTATATAATTTGGTTTATTATTACCATATATGATACTTTCGTTATTGACTGTTTATGGTTTTGTCATGACAAAAGATTTATTATTAACGGAACTGAAGACTTAACAAGTGAGTATAAAAACTATATGTTTCATATTATAAATGGAGTTAAAAGTTTAATATTAGGTGTAGTAGTCTCTTTATTAACTAGTAGTTATTTCTTAATATTCTAAAACTCATATGTTTTAAAAGATGTATCTTACTACATGATATAATTAAGTTACGAAATCAAGTAGTTAAATTATGATAATTTAATTGAAAATGAAAACTTTGGTAATTGTTCTATTATTAAACAAAATATAAAGCATTATTAAAATATGTTAAAGATAGAAGTGGAAAGATTAATAAAAAGAATATTCATAAAGGAGATAAGTAATGAAAGATTTAATAAAATTATCTAGAGAACTAGTAGAGAATCTATTTAATGGAAAACAACAAAAATTAGGTAAAGAATACTTTTTTATGTTTTCTATTTCAAAATTTATTTTATTAAAAGAAAAAATTTTAAAAAAGAATTCAGCTAATAACATATTATATTTTGATAATATTAAAGATGGTAAATATATACCAGCAATATTATCATTTGCAGATGAAATAAAGAAAAATGGTAGCTATCAAATTAACAAAACTTCAATAAGATTAGAAAAAATTGATAAGTACTCTAAAAAATTAGCTGAAGCCTTATGGTTATTCAATAAGGTAAGAGATTCATTAGCACATGGACAATATACAATTGATTTAAAAAATGATTGTATATTAATTAATAACGACCATTCAAATGACAAAAATAATAGTTATAAATTAGTATGTTCTATTTCTATAAAATTATTAAACTCTATTTCATTTTATATTGAAGAAATTAAAGAAACAAAAGATAAAAAAGATTTATCTATAGCATATAGAGAGTATATAAAGAAAATATCAACAAATTATGATATAGATACTGAGAAATTATTTGATAATAAATTCATAATTGATAATAAGTATTATAATAATAAGTTTAAACTTGATAATAATGAATACTACGACAATACCTATAATATAAATAATGAATATTTAAATAAAAATGAAGGAATACAATCAAAGCCAAATCAATTATATACCTCTACTGAAAAAAAAGATGATAACATAATTAAAACAGACTTAAATAAACTAAAAATTGAAGAGTTATATAGGTTAGTAAAACTATTATTAGATTATAATCCTACGAGTGAAAAACAAAAAGAACAAATAACTAAAATAATAAAAGAATTTAAATCATTAGTAGATGAAAGTATAAAACTAGAAGAACAAAAAGTATTTGATACTAAATCATCAGAATTAATGAGAGAAATTTCTGATATTTTAGGAATTAAAGTAGGAACTAAAAATAAAGATGCCTATATAGCACTATATATGTATATGAATTTAGTTTTTGGGAGAAAAAATGAAATAGATTATTCGCATATTTGTCTTAGAAACTTAATTTTTGATATTAATCCATATAAATATAAGGATAAGGATTTAGATAACCCTGATTTAACAGATGAAGAAAAACAAAAAATAAGCAAGATAATTAATTATGAAAAAAATTATTTAAACATTAAAAATTATATAAACAAATTATGTATTGATTTTTCAAATAAAATGGATTCTAGAATAAAAATATATTACACTAATCCTAGTGAAAACTTTAGACATTCATTAATGGACATTTATGCTGAGTTTTATACTTCAATTATAAATTATATAGGTAAGAGAAATCAATTAATTATATCATCTATAAGAAATTCTGTTGAACATGGTAATTATTATGTTAATAAAAATGGTAGTTTGATTTTACATGATCAATTAGATCATAGTGATAATAATAGTATAAAATTTTTAAGTAGTATTTTACCTCAGCAATTATTTGATATAACAAAAACAATTGAATTATGTGATTCAAAAGATAAATATATAATGGATGATTTCTTTAAAGAACTAGAACACATTGTTGATAAAACAACACTTAATAATATTATGAATACAATGAATAACTATTCAAAAATAATTTTTGGAAAGAATATTGATATTAATAATAGTATGGAACATATGTATCAAGAAGCACTAGCTAATATTATTTCACAACATATTAAAGTGTAAAGTATTTAATGTGTTTTTTATCTTATGAAGTCATATAATCCTTAATTATCTAAGTATATTACTAAAATAAAAAGGGTCAGTTGTAAAGGTAAACGCAACTTTGTATAAGTAAATGGAATATATTAGAAAAATATGTGTTGCATTTAGTTTTACAAGTGAGTTACATAACATTTTATTTCAGTAAATCTCGGCAAAACATTGACTTTTACCGAGATTTACTTTAAAATTATATTAGGTGATGAAAAATGATTTATAGTTATGAAGATGTAATTTCTAAATATAAAAATAATTATCAATTAAATAAAGCATTAAAAGATAAAAAAATATTTAAAATTATACCAGGAATATATTCAAGTCAAGAATTTGTTAATTATTTACTAGTTATTAGCAAAAAATATCCTAATGCTGTTTTTACATCTGATAGTGCTTTTTATTATTACAACTTAACTGATGTAATTCCTCAAAAATACTTCCTTGCTACGAATAGAAAAGCAAGTAAAATAATGGATAATAAAGTAAAACAAATATATGTATCAGAAGATAAGTTTAATATTGGAGTTACCACAATAAAAGTTGATGGAATTAAAATTAAGATATATGACAAAGAAAAATTATTGATAGAACTAGTAAAAAATAGTAAAAATATTCCTTTTGATTATTATAAAGAGATTATAAATAATTATAGAAGTATTAGTGATAAACTTGATATGAATAAATTATCTGATTATTTGAACTATTATAAAAATGATATTGATTTATTTTTAAAAATACAAAAGGAAGTATTCTAATGAATTTGCAAGAAGTGATACAAAAATATATAAAAAATGGTTATTCAGATGAGTTAGCTTCCTCAAAAGTGTCTCAAGATTTAATACTAACAGCTATAGCAAATAGTAAATATAATCAAAATATTACTATTAAAGGTGGAGTTGTTATGCATAATCTATCTAACGACAAACGTAGAGCAACTCGTGATTTAGATTTAGATTTTATAAAATACTCTCTAGATGATAAATCTATTAAAAACTTTATTAATGAATTAAATAAGTCTATTAATTATATTAATTTTGAAATAATAGATGAAATTATTCCATTACACCATCAAGACTATAAAGGTAAAAGAGTATTCTTAAAGATTAAAGATAACTATAAAAATGAAATTGGTACAAAGTTAGATATTGGAGTTCATAAATTATTTCAACTTGAACAAGAACAATATATGTTTGATTTTAACATTATTAATCTTGGAACTAATTTATTAATTAATTCTCCTGAACAAATTTTTACTGAAAAAATGAAATCTCTTTTAAAATTTAATATTAGATCAACTAGATATAAAGATATATTTGATTTTTATTATTTAATAGATAATAAACTACTTAATAAAGATAAACTTGAAAAATGTTTTAAAATTTTGATTTATGATGATAAATCAATAAATGTTAATAATGTAAAAGATTTGATTAGTCAATTTGAAAAAATTACCAGTTCAAGATTATATAAAATAAATCTTAATAATCCAAAATATAATTGGTTAGATAAAAATATAGATGGCGTAATTGATAAAATTAAAGATTATTTAGTGAATATGGAAACAGTAACTATTTAATGATAAAGTATACTAATAATTAAGTGTATTCTTATTACTATATTATCAAGAGGATAAGAAAATTGATAGCACTACTTTAATTTATTCTATATAAACAAAGACTTTATAGTGCTATCATTTCTTATTTTGCACTTGCAAAATTAGTTAAAAATGTGAAAGAGTTCTGACATACTTCTCTATAAGCTCATATAAATAAAGAAAAAAATAAATGCAAATTTAAATTCAAGTATTTGATTATAGTTATAAAATGTTAGATAAATCTTGGATGTTTTAATTTAGTAATAAATTTTGTGGAACTTGTGGTATAATTATATATAGAAGTGACAAATAAATAGTAATTTGTTGAAGAGGATGAATGCTTATGGGATTATTTGACAAATTTAAAAGAAAAGAAAACAATGTTTGGAAAAATGCTTATATGGGAAAGCCAAATTTTTATAATGGCAAAGATGGCAAAACTTTTGGTGCATATGCATTAACAGAAGGCACTTTAACTTCCTTTCCTAAAAATCCAAGATTATTTTATAAAGTAGATAAAAGAGAAGTTGATGAATGGAAGTTAATGCTTGTTAGTACAACGAATAATGGAATTTTAGGTGATATGGACTATTACGATGCCATAAAAAAACTTATGAAGTATGTCATTGATGAAAACGATAATAACATATTAATTAAAAAATTATCACTAGAAGAATTAAATGAAGTGCTAAAATAACTATAAATGATGAATTTATAGTAAGAAATTGGAGAAAATTATGAAGAAAAATGAATTTAAAAAAATGATGAAAAAAGAAAATAAGGCATTTAAGAACTACTATATTTATGAAATGATCCTTATATTGTTATTAGCAGTTATAGTTATACCAAATATTATACTAACAATAAATAATATGATCCCACTTAATATAACAATTATTAATACACTTTTAATTATTATTGTAGCACTTCCTATTGTAGTTCTCGATATAAAGAATGATTTAGATATTAAAAGTATGCGCCAATATTATTTAAAGGAAAAGAAAATACCAGAATACAAAGATAAAACAAAAATTTTAAATGTGTGTTTGATAATTAGCATAGCAGTTTTAATTACTTGGGCTATTATAACAATACCAAATATTACAAAAACTGAAAACTTAAGCGAAATTGAAAACACATTAGTTATTACTACTAATAAAGGTAATAATATTAAAACACAATATGAAATGTTTGATGAATTTAAAATAAAGATTCCAACTGAATTTAAGGTAATGAGTGATGAAATTGTTAATGTTAAATATCCAAATGGAAATGCTCCATCACTTGTTTATACAAATGACAAAACAACAATTAATGTAGCACTGGTTATGAATGATGTTATAATGAAAAATAGTCAGATAGAAGAATATGTCAAAACAATGGAATCAACTTATAAGAACTATTCAAAAGATGTAAAACTGAATTTTTGGGAAAGAAACAATCATAAAATTGGTGAAATGGAATTTACAACAGAGGGCTCAGATACAGAAATCTATAATCATATTATTGCATTTTCTGTTAAAGATAAATTAAGATTAGTTAATTTTAATTGTACTAAAGAACAAATGAATGAATGGCAAAAGGTTAGTAAATTTATTATGGACTCAATAATGTTTGAGTAATATAGGAGGAGAGAAAGATGAAAAAGAAATTATTTGCGATTTTACTTTGTGGGGTTATGGTTTTAGGACTTGCTGGATGTAGCAATCCAGTTAGCGATTCTAAAAAAGAATTAGAAGATGCTAAGAAGGATTTAGAAGAAACTTATAAAAAATATGGATGGGTTGAGAAAGAAACTGTAAATACTATTCTAGCTAAATTTAATGCCGAAATAATGGATGGAGGATTAAATACACCTGCTAGAGATGATTATATGGTTGTAGATAATGGTAAATATTGGTTTGCACTAACAGATGATGTTGCATTCTACCTAAAACCAGTCGAATCATCCGGAAATAAAGAAAAAGATATTCTTCATATGAGTGCTATTTATATGGATAATGACAAGTATGATGAAACTACTGCTATTAAGTATACAAAACTTTTAATTAAAGCTAACAATGAAGAAATTACTGATTCTGAAATTGATGAATTGTTAAAAGAAGCTAAAGAAAAATCTTCTTCTAAAGAAACCGCTAATAATGGTAAAGGCATCTCAGTAGGAATCTCAAATGCTAATGATCATTATGAATATCAAGTTGTTAGATTATATAAATAATCATAAATTACAATTTAGTAATTAGTTAGAAAAGTATTAATTTGTTAAACTCTACGCTTCGTTTGGTGTATTCCTATTATATATATAATATAATTAGATTGTGAAAGGAGAAATTATGAATCAAGAAAAGATAGGAAAATTTATTTTAGAACTGCGTAGAGAAAAAAATATGACTCAACAGGAATTAGCCGATAAAATTGGTGTTACAGACAGAGCTATATCAAAATGGGAAAATGGTAGAGGGATGCCTGATTTATCATTAATGATACCCTTGTGTAAGGAATTAGACATAACAATAAATGAATTAATTAGCGGGGAGAAAATTGAAAAGAAAGATTATCAAAGTAAATTAGAAGAAAATATTTTAAAAACGATTGATTATACAAATAGAAGGATCATAAATAAGGACAAGATATTTAAAATACTAGTTGGAACAATTATAACAATAATTTTAATGATTGGATTAATGTTTTTTGTAGATGTTAATCGAATGAATAACAATAATCCTGTGATATTTAGTACATGGGGATTTAAATATGCTCCTCCGGTTGATTTTCATGAAGAAGAAATTATAAGTGGAGTAGAAAATTACTTACTAGAAAAATCAGAGAGAGAACCTAAGCAATATGAAAACGAAAAATCATTCGTTGGTATTAGAACTTATTTAATTAAAGAAAATAACAATCATCAGCTTTATAGTGTTTATGCGTGGGTTTTAGAAGAAAAATATTATTTGAAGAATAATGAGATAAAACAAAATAGTAGTTCTTCTATTCCTTATATGTTTGTAGTAGAACATACTAATGATGAATATAAAGTTACTGATTCAAGAATACCAAGAGATGGGATTTATTATGCTGAGGATATGAAAAACATATTTCCAAGAAGTATAAGAAATGATATGGATGAAGTTTATAATGATGGTACAATTGAAAAGTTAGAAAAGGATATTCAAAAACAATTATCATTATATTTTCATAAATAACCGTGGTGACTTTACTAACAATTGGAAAGACCCTTATAGACATGGTTTTTTAAATCTAAAAATAGTATATTTGATTCATCATTAACTAAAAATTCAAAATAAAAAACTCAATTCTTCCTACATAAACCTTTCGCGTACTAAACGTGAAGCTTCGGATTGAACAGAGTTCTTATATGACGATGGTATCATTTTTAATGGTAATTGTCGATACTAGTATACTCAGACTAGTATTTTTTTATGCAAAATAATTATAATCTTATTGAGAAAAGTTGATAATGAACATAAATTTTTACTATATATATGGTATAATAATTTATATATATTCTTTAGGGGGTGTTGCAAATGTTGAAAGAAGTAAAAATTGAATTAACTAATAAATGCTCTAGAAACTGTAAACATTGTTCTAGTAATGCTACTAGTAGTATTTGTAATTTAAAGATTTTAGATTTTGAAGATGTATCTAGAATAATTAAAGAAGCAAAGTTAATGGGTGCTGATACTATTGTTTTTACTGGTGGAGAGCCTTTAATGTATGATAGACTACCAGAACTAGTAGAATTAACTTCAAAATTAGGAATGAAATCAATTATTTATACATTTGCATATAGAACCGATGATACTTTAAATAAATATAGACGATTAATTGATTTAGGATTAAATAAAATAGTTTATTCACTTGCTGATTCACTATCTGATGAAGAAGATATTTCAGTTTATGATAAAGCTGAATTCTTTAATAAAGTATTTGAGAATAATAATGCAAGATTAGGATTTCATTATACTGTCTCAAAAGATTCTTTTTCTAGATTAGAACAAGTTGTAAATGAGGCCGTTGAAACATTTAAAAGTAGAAGTTTTTTTGATAGAGTTAGTTTATTAAGGTTTGTTCCACATGGTAAAGGGACTACTGATATGGACTTATCAAAAGAAGAATTATTAGCAATTAAAAATCTTTATTTAAATTCAAATGATAAAGATAAAATTAGATTAGGTACTCCTTGGAATATACTTGGTATTGAAAATACACCTTGTATTATAGCTGATGAAATAATGATAATTGGTTTTGATGGAATAGCATATCCATGTGATTCAATTAAATATTTTACTAAATTAGGTGTTAGTGGAAATATAAAAGAAAACTCATTAATGGAAATGTATAATTCAGAGTATTTTAGCAATATTAGAAAATTTAATACTGATAATTCTTGTTCTTCTTGTGAACAATACTCTATATGTAAAAGTGGTTGTATAGGACAAAAGATAATTGCTAATTATACTGAAAGTGATGATAAGGTATTAACTTTAAAAAGATGTATTAACTCAAGAGATCCAAAATGTATGAGGTAGATATATGAAGAAAAGACAAGAAGTATATGATTTATATTGGTATTTTGCTTGTGAAAGACAAAATATATTTTGGAAAAAAATAAATGGAGAATCTGCTCCGTGGACTGAAGATAAAATATTACAAGAATATAAGTTTTGTAATAGTTATAGAGTTAATGATAGAGTTAGCCAATATTTATTAAAAAATGTTATTTATAATGGGAAAAAGTATTCCGATGAAGATATGTTATTTAGAATATTATTATTTAAATTATTCAATAAAGAATCTACTTGGGAATTATTATTAAATAATTTTGAAGATATTACTTTAGAAACGTTTAATATAAAAGAGTATTCTAGTGCGTTAGAAAATGCTATATCAAATGGTATTAAAATATATAATGATGCTTATATAAGTTGTGCTAATAAGGCATTTGGATATGATAGAAAACATGATAATCATTTAGCACTACTTAATAAAATGTTCAATGAAGACAAAATACAAGAAAAAATAGTTAAATGTAAAACTATGGGAGAAGCATTTAATATTATAAAAAGTTATCCATTAATTGGAAACTTTATGGCTTATCAATTAGTAACTGATATTAATTATAGTGAAATTGTTAATTGGAGAGAAGATGAATTTACAGTTGCTGGACCTGGATCACTACGTGGAATTAAAAAGTGTTTTATTGATAAAGGTAAAATGAGCAATGAAGATATTATTAGATATATGTATGAACATCAAGATGAAGAATTTAAAAGACTTAATTTGAATTTTAAAAGAATTGGTAATAGACCATTACAACTTATAGATTGTCAAAATATATTTTGTGAACTAGATAAGTATTGTAGACAAGCTTTACCAGATTTAAAATCAAATAGAACCAAAATAAAAAAACATTATGTACCTAAGAAAGAAATAATAGAATATATTTATCCACCAAAATGGAAGTTGAATAATTAATAATACATTTTATCTCAAAAAATAAAAGGGTGAGAATTCCCCACATACGAATTTGTACGGGAGTATAAATTCAGTGCTGGCTAGACATAGATTTTATTCCCATATCCAAAAAAACCAAAAAGAGGATTAAATTATTTTGATAAATTTTTCCTCTTTTTGGTCGTCAGTAAGTACTCTTACATAAATAACACATCTCATAGTTTTTCTCCTTGAAAGAAAGAGAACTTTTTAATTTTTATATAAAATAAAAACTTACGAACAATTAAGTCCGCAAGTTGATTTCAAATGGATCCTTAACTATACACGTATGCGAAATTAAGACTATAAGATTTGATTAAATCTCTCTAATGAATTCATTATATATAATATTAATAAATATTTCAATAGATGTATCGCAAATTTTGTAGTTTTATAGTATAATATTTAACAGTTATTACTTTTAGGAGGTGTATTATGACAGAGGAAGCTTTGGAAATTACAAAAGAAGTTGCGAAGGTTGTTGCGAAAGATGTTTATAATGATGGTGTTAAAGCTACAGTAGTGCAAACTGGAGAAATAATTGAATCTGTAGTAGGTTTATTTAACAATGTTGTTTTCTATCCGGTAAAAAAGGCTAATGCACTCTTTAAGTATAAATTAGAAGATTTTAAAAATGAATTGGAACAAAAACTGAGTTCTATACCAGAAGAAAAATTAGTAGAACCAGATTTAATGATTGCAGGGCCAGCGCTTGAAGCATTAAAATATACTTATGACAAAGATGAACTAAGAAATATGTATTTGAACTTACTAACTTCATCAATGAATAAAGATATAAAAGATAAAGCACATCCTAGTTATGTTGAAACAATAAGACAATTAACGCCATTGGATGCAAAAGTTTTTAAAAGATTACAAGATTTAGGACAAGTTGCCTGTGCACATGCAATATTAAAAATAAATAATAGTAATAGAGTTTATATTAGTGCTTATCCAAATTATATAGTCATGGAATTGTTAGATTTGGGTGATGAATTTCAATTATCTACATCTATTTCTAATTTGATAAGATTAGGATTAATACATCACGAAAATAATAGCATTAATGGTTTTGACTATAATTGTTTTAGAACAGTTAATATTATAGTAAATAATAAAATAGTACTTGATAATATGAATCGTGCTGAAGGTAATGGAATAACAACTAGTATTGATATTCAAGGTCAAGTAATTATGCAGAATGATTTTGGCAGAAGTTTTGCAGATACCTGTTTATAATATAATATAAGGATGTGAAAAAAATGAAAAAATATTATGATAGTTTAAATGATGAAGTAAAAGAATATTTTAGTATTCTATCGCCAAAATTTCCGGAATGGTTATTAGAGTATATTGATACTCCTGAAATGGAAAGAATTAGTAAAATAAGTATAAGTTGTGGTACAGATTATTCTAAATGCTTTAATATTAGATATTGGTATTCTAATTTAGATCATAGTGTTGGTGTTGCCTTAATTATTTGGCATTTTACACACGATAAGAAACAAACACTAGCAGGTCTATTCCACGACATTGCTACACCTGTATTTAAACATTGTATAGACTTTATGAATGGTGATTCAGAAACTCAAGAATCCACTGAAGAAAAAACATCTGACATTATTAGAAATTCTTCAAAAATAATGAGTTTGTTAAAAAGAGATGGTATAAAATTAGAAGAAGTGGATAACTATAAAATTTATCCTATTGCGGATAATGATACTCCAAAATTATCTGCTGATAGATTTGAATATACATTTGCAAGTGGCTTAACTTTTTTCAGAGTTTGGGAATTAGATAAAATTAGAAAAATGTATAACAATATTGTAGTAACTACAAATGAAGATGGCATACAAGAACTTGCTTTTAAAGATAAAGAAGTTTGTGAAGAATATATAGACACAATTTCAAAATTATGGCCTGAATGGGTAAGCGATAAAGATAGAACTGTAATACAATTTTTAGCAGATATGTGTAAGTCAATGAACAATGCTGGTTATTTAACAATAGAAGATTTATATACACTTTCAGAACAAGAAGTAATTGATAAAATTTTAACTTGTGAAGATAAATACTTATCAGATAGTTTTAAGTTATTCCAAGATGCTAATACTGTTTATAGAAGTGCAATACCTGCTGATGAAAAATATTGTGTTAATATAAAAGCTAAAACACGATATGTTGTACCATTGGTTCAATCTGATGATGGAGTTGTTAGAATAAATCAGATATCGGAAACTGCAGCCAATCAAATTACAGAGTATTTAAATTGTCCAAAAGGTGGATATTATACATATTTTGATTTTCAATTCGTACCTTACGAAGAAATAGTTACTAAAAAGCTTATTAAGAAAGACAATGTTTAGTTGGCATTGTCTTTCTCATTTTCAATATTAGGTATATATTTTTTTAGTATGGTATTTTGTAATTTTAAATATTCAATTTTAGTACCAATTGCTCGTTGATCTTCAAAGTAACCAAGATAGTGAAATTTATTTTTTACTTTCATTAAGCATTCAATATTTTCTACTAGTGCCTTAGCAATATTCTCAATAATATATTCTTCTTTTTTAGGTTTTGGTTCTTCTTTAACTTCTGGAATTTTAATCTCATATCCTACAATTAAATTTCTAATATATTCAGACTGAAATAAGTTTAATTTTGAAGATGCTCTTTTTAAAATAAATTTTTCATCATCACTTAAAAATACATTAACTTTATTATTTCTTATTCTCATTATTTAAAATCTCCTTTCTAACATTAAGGGCATGGGAATTTCCATACAGAAAATATGTGAGTACGTACTCACATATTTTCTGTATAGATTAATTCTTTTAATAATATTTATTCTGCTGTATTTTTATAATTATTCATCAATTTTATTCATTCAATTTGATTTGTTTTTTTGCTTTTTTCAGATAGTTTTTTATAATATTTTCTATAACTTTCCATCAAGTTATTTAATAAATTTTATGCGTTTTTACTTACTTATATAAGATGATTAGTAAGTTCATCTTTCATTAAAAGTGCAGTGTAAAGTATTGTTTTAAATAATCTAATCTTAACATTCCATACTTATTAATTTTACCTTTTAAAGTTAGATTTGGTAATTCATAATCACCAGTTTTTATATATTTTAATTCCATTTTTAATCATTTCCTTTCTTGTTTGGTTTGTTAGGATTGTAAGTAACAATTCTATATTTTGTTTCAATATCTTCTTTATTTATAATTGATTTTCTTTTTAATCATAACACATCACACCTTTCTTTGTAATAACGCACAAAAAAATCAATCTCTTCAGATTGATTTAATCATCAACGTCACATTGGTGCGACGATTTTATCTTATGGAGCGATAACAAAGGTTATTCAAAACTCCTAATAGCAAAGTTGATAAACAACTAATCACTATAATTATAATTATTAACGTCTTCCAGTTTTTTTTGATTCCTCTAAATAACCAGCATTTGTTAATAATGTCTTTATTCCTTCAATATCTGCATATTTAATATAATATGGTACATTTATATTGTCTGTTGCTGCTAAATCATAAGCTAAATTAAATGCTTGATAAACTTTAGCTAGTGTAACTAGAGCTTTTTGATACATTGGGCTATCTTCTTTATATTTTACTAAAACTAAAGTTAGTTCTTTCATAGCCTTATCTAATTTTTCTAATACTTGTTCCATTATATCCCTCCTAAAACCATTATAGCACATATTTCAGTAATTTACACAATTTTTTTTAAATAATCTTCTAATTCATTGATTTTAATTTTATTACCGAAGTTTTTGATATAAACATCATTAGAATAATTAAAAACAAGAAACATTATATTATTGATAATTACTTTGTGAGGTTCAACATAAGCCAAATTAGATTTATCAATTTTTCTAATACTTCCATTTATAAATGTAGGAGTAGTATTACAAAAATCACAAATAAACTCTAATTTCTTTTTAAGCGATTCATCAATAGGTATTTCTTGTTTGATAATATTAATCATAAACATCATCCTTTCTTTAGGATGATTTCTTTGTAAAACACAAAAAAATCAATCATTTCTGATTGATTTAATCATTAACATCGCTTTGGTGCGA
>OIYG01000514.1_pt1 | contig 37107 bp, 33 predicted proteins | sample 1587861 | NCBI WGS metagenome assembly OIYG01 (sample SAMN03283272) | human gut metagenome | biome: human-associated habitat; material: feces | host: Homo sapiens | place: Peru | collected 2012 | reverse complement strand
ACAGGGCTTCGGACAGGGTTATTATGCTCGTTTAAGTTTTACCGGACAGCAATAACTCCACAACAAAAAACGCGACCCAATCAAGGTCGCGTTTTTTTGCCATATATGTTCCGTAAGTATTAACGCTCGATAGCTTCTTTGATGCAATCTACGATGTAGCGAACATCATCGTCGGTCACGCAAGGACCAGCAGGCAGGCACATACCTATTTTGAAAATGGCTTCGCTCACACCGTTGGTGTAGGCTGGTGCGTTTTGGTAAATAGGCTGCTTGTGCATAGGTTTCCACACAGGGCGTGCTTCAATCAGTGCTTTGTCAAGCCAAATGCGCATCGCTTCCACATTCCTGTTAGGCTGACACTCGGTGGTGATGGGCTTGGCGATATGCACCACGCCGGCAGCACCGCCCACTGCGCCTGTAACGGTTTTGCTATAGGCTTTATCTTCACCTTTCACACGCAATTCTGGATCGATGGTAATGGCAGTCAGCCAGAAGTTGGAATCGTATTTCCCGCAGGTTGGCTGGGTGTGCACGTGAATCCCCTCCACATCCTTCAGCAGATCCTCATACAGCGCCTGAGCGTGACGGTGGTGAGCCAAGTGCTTGTCAGCAATCGTCATCTGCCCACGGCCTATGCCAGCGCAAATATTGCTCATGCGGTAGTTGAACCCAATCTTCTCGTGCTGATAGTAGGGATAACTCTCGCGATACTGTGTGGCATACATCATAATCTCACGCCATTGCTCATCGCTGTTCGTGATCATAGCACCGCCGCCGCTGGTGGTAATCATCTTATTGCCATTAAACGACAATATGCCCAAGTGACCGAATGTGCCGAGCATTTGCCCTTTATATTTCGATCCGAATCCTTCAGCCGCGTCTTCAATTACAGGTATCTCGTATCGATTGGCAATCTCCATGATGCGGTCGCAATCGTAGGGCATACCGTACAGTGCCACTGGAACAATCGCCTTTGGCTTACGCCCGGTTTTCGCAATTCTGTCCACAATTGCCTTTTCAAGCAAATCGGGGTCCATATTCCAAGTGTCGGGCTCCGAATCCACAAAAACAGGAGTGGCGCCTAAATATGTGATAGGGTGTGATGAGGCGCAAAAGGTGAACGATTGGACAATCACCTCGTCGCCAGCTTCCACGCCACACTCCACCAATGCAAGGTGAACGGCAGCCGTGCCAGAGGCAAGTGCCACAATACGCTTATTTTCACCAATAAACTCCTCAAGAGCCTTTTCAAACCCATCGACATTCGGCCCCAAAGGCACAACCCAATTGGTATCAAAAGCCTCTTTCACATATTTCTGCTCCATGCCCTCCTCCGACATGTGAGCCAAACACAAATAAATTCTTTTCCTTTCCTTCATTGTGAAGAAATTATATATATCAAATTCGTAATTATTTTTTTATGAGCAAATAGAGTTTAGATGAGAGGAAAATCATCACTCATAAGGTCACTTTTCTTGGTAATGACAACTTCGTCATACATCATCATCACAATATCCTCTTCATATTCCCCAACAATACTTTTGTTCTCAATTCCGTGAATGTTGTTGAGTATGAGTTTGATGAAATCAACGCCTGCACCATAGGCATGGAGATAAGCTCCACCAAATCGGGGGTTAATCTCATTGAGATAATATTCTCCGTCCTTCATGAAGAAATCCATGTCGCAGGGGCCATTTAATTCCAACACAGAGCATACTTCCTCTATGAAATCGAATAGTTTTTGGTCCTTGAATGAGATAGTCTTATTTGCTCCGCCCACACGAGTCTCTATTTTCTTTTTAGTGAAGGCCGCTACAGGTTTATGGCTGATGCAGTCGACATACACATCGGCATCGCAGTCGCCTCCTGTCATCAACTCTTGAATAATGTAGGTGAATTCGCCATCTTTAAACTTGGCTTCAGCCTCTTCCCAGGAGTTTACCTTTCCTATACCTACACAGCCACTGCCGTTGATAGGCTTCATAAACACAGGGAAGCTTATCTCGCCTTTTTCCAGTCCGTTTTTTAATCCCTCTAATGAGTTGTAAGTGAGTATTGTTCTTACACCTTTATCATGAAGATACTTGAACATTTCATATTTGTCATAACATAGGCGAGCTGTCCAGTCGGCTGGGCACAAAGGAAGAATGCCTTTTGATAGCAAGTCTTCTCTATTTTTTGCCAGTATCTCAATCTCTGGATCAATTAATGTAGTTATGGCCTTTACTTTGCTTTTTTCGCAAATATCTAAAACATGCTCATAATATGAGGGATCATCAATCCTTGGCACAAGATATGTTTCATCGGCCATGAATAATGCTGGTGCAACAGGGCTCATATCTGTTGCCACAATTTTACCACAACCGTTCATCGATTTGCGGAAGTCTTTAAGTAGGGTCGCTCTTCGACCACAACTACAAAACATGATATTATCCATTGTTTTGTCTCAATTATATATTTGTTATTTAAATTTATTCTTTACTATATGCTCTTGCGCTGTCCATTTTTCGCGAATCAGCTCAAAACTATCTTCATTTTTGATATAGATATTGGGTATGTATCTAATAAACATAGGACTTAAACACATCGTGTATGCCCCAACATTGTTGTAAACAATTCTATCGCCAACGCTTAGCAATGGTTTGTCTTTTAATGTGTGCATACGGTCGTATTCAAGACATGTGCAACCACTTACAATTTGTTCCTTTGCTATATCACGATTTTTGTTGTCGTCCACAGTTTCGCATAGATATGTGCTCTTTTTGAAAAATGGGTCAATGTCGTTTCTGCTACCATTTGTAGTTATAAACCAGAGTTCCCTTTCCACATGCTTCACATCAATCACTTCACTTATAAATGAGAAGCATGATGCCACAAGAGCATTTCCCGGCTCAACGATTACGCATAAATTTTGCATCTCAAATTTTGACAATACTTCGTAAAACGCATCGCTATATTGTTGGTAAGTGGGTTTATTTGGGAATATTCCGAAAAATCCACCGCCAACATCTAAATAATTGATGCTTAAGCCATACTTCTTAATGGTCTGACAAGCATACTCTATGGATTTTTTATAGAATCTTACGCTTCTACTGTGGGTGGTCCTGTGAATATGTAGTCCTGCCAACTCCACGTTGTCTATTTGTTCGATGAATGAAAGTGCATCTTTCAGTTCTTCAGTTTCATCAGAAAAACCAAATCTGCTGTTGTCATTTTCACCGTCGGCATCTTCTGGTGAGACGTGCGATATATTGATATTTACGCGTAGCCCAACATTGTATTTTTTATCATGGGGTAGTTCCTTAAGCCATGAAAGTTCTCTTTTCGTTTCAATATTTACTATCGCACCATGAAGGATAGCATCTATAAATGTTTCTTTCGACTTCAAAGGGCCATTGTAGATGATGTTGCCTTTGTCGAATCCACAAGCGAGTGCCAGTTCGTATTCGTCAGAAGAAACAACCTCGGCATAAGCACCAAGTTTTCCTGCACACTTTAGACAGAAAGGAACAGAGTTGGTTTTTACTGAATATCCAACTATTGAGTTTCCGAATTTGGAGTTTAAAGCCTCTTGAAATCCTCTAACACTTCTTTCTAATTCCTTGGGGTCAAGAATAAAGCAAGGAGTGCTTAAATCATTAATTTTTTCCATTAAACAGGGGTGTGGTGAACTGCTTGTTCTCTACGTTATCGTTTTCTATGTCTTTGCGCAATACCACTTTTTTAGCTGTGGTCCAAACTACTTTCACATCAGTAATGAAAGAGATGTGGTCAACATACCAGACATCGAGTTCAAATTTCTTTGTCCAACTTAAATTGTTTCGACCATGACACTGTGCCCAACCCGTGATGCCAGGCCACACGTCGTGTCGCCGCGATTGTTCTGCGCTGTATAATGGCAAATATTGCATTAAAAGAGGGCGAGGACCAATAATTGCCATATCGCCTTTCAGTACATTTATTAATTGTGGCAATTCGTCAATACTTGTGTTTCTGACGAATCGACCGAATTTAGTTATCCGTTGTACATCTGGTAATAGTTTGCCATCAGACCCTTTCTTCTCGTTCATAGTTTTGAACTTGATAATCTTGAATGGCTTGCCCTTGTATCCGGGTCGCTCCTGTAAGAAAAATGCACCAGCTCCCTCATTGAAAATCAGCAGCAGAATGGTCACAATCAACAGAAATGGCCAAATTATTAATAGCACGCAAAGCACTATGAAAAAATCAATTATGCGTTTAAAAAAATGCTTATACATTTAGTATTTTATATCTAATTTGGTCAATAATGTCAATAAGTAGATTTGAATGATGGGTTTCGTTCCATTTTTTCAATTCTTCTCTATTTCTAATACTTCTAAAAAATCCTTGTTGTTGACCCTTGGGATTATAATTGAGAAATTCTCCTTTATCCATTGAGTCTACTGTATTCATCTCCTCGTTTGATAACTCAAAATCAAAAATGTTGATATTTTCTGTAAGGTGTGGTGTAAACCAAGTTTTAGGAATCATAATAATGTTTTGTTGTAACATCCATCTTAATACGATTTGAACCACTGACTTGTTATGATTTTTTGCGATTTCTAATAATCTTGCATTTTCGAGTATTTCTTTTCTTGGAGAAACGGAACGAAAATGGCTGAAAGTGGACATTGCTTGTACTGCAATACCTTTCTCTTTGCAGAATGAAATTAAATCTTTTTGCGTATTTAATGGATTGATCTCGAATTGATTAATAGCAGGCGTTATGTCGGTGATTTGAGAAAGAGCATCTAAATGAGGTTGCAAAAAATTGCTTACTCCGATAGCCCGAATTCTACCAGCATTATATAGTTTTTCCAATTCTCTCCAAATTTTATCTGTGTTGGGATAAGGATAATGTATTAAGAAAAGGTCAATATAATCTGTTCCTAAATTGTCAAACGACTCTTGTATTACTTTTTTTATACTTTTGCCATTTGGGATATTTAAAATGCTTTTTTTCCCATAGTGGTATTGTCCTCTGGTGAGAGCTGCTGCACTAACTTTTGTGGTTATAAAAACATCTTCTCGTTTTATGCCATTTTCTTTTAAAGCTAAGTTAATGGCTTTTTCATTATTATATTTCCAAGCTGTATCAAACATGCGATACCCCAGTTGATATGCACATCCTATAGCACGCGTCAACTCATAATTAGGTATAAGAAATGTTCCTAAACCTAACTGTGGCATCATTATTCCATTATTTAGTTGTATATAATTCATAAACCAAGTCCTTTCATTATCTGTGAAAAATAACCATAACTGCCAACAAATTCTATCATGTCTAAGTCAGGCATATGATTTCCTTCTATTATTAGTGGACCATCTTCCTTGATTGCAATGTCCCATCCTATATATCTGCATTCAGGAATTTTTTTCGCAGCTTTAATACATATTTCTTTTACATCTGACCAAAAAGGTATTTGTTTTCCTAACATGCAGATATCAGTGTTGGGATGAATGTATGAAGTTAAACCATTTGAGGCATAATATGGAGATATGATGTAGCCATGTGCTTTATCTATTTCGTATGCACAACCTCCTTGATGAGAATTATCAACTATAGAAGAGCCAACTCCAGCTCTTACAACTGTTTTAACAATAGATACTTCCCCTGTTTTATTATTCATTACTGTGTAAACACGAATCGTATTAACAGACTTATTGCCAAACACCATTTCGTGGTGTTGGATAATGTTTTCTTCTATTAATATATCAGAAGATTTATATTTCTCAAATAGCGTATTTATTTCATCGCTGTTTTTGGGCATATTTTTCAGCATGATTCCGTTTCCTTCAAGACCATTCATTGGCTTTATGATAGCTTGTCTATGTTTTTTGCAAAACGATTCAAAATCAGAAAAACTCATTTGCTTTGAATATAGCCATTCACGTCTGATAAACTCTTTGAATAAGGTGTTAAAATCAACCTTATTGCATAGATAATGTATGTGTGATGGGGCATTTACTGTCGAAACGATTTTACACCAATGCCTATATGTGAATATTTTCTCTCTTTCAAAACGGCTTCTCTTGTGGAAATTTCCTACTATATAGTGATTTAGAGCACAACCATATTTGAAACGTGTCCAAATGCTGTCTATTAATAGTAAAGTGCTGTTACAGTTTTCTTCGGCAGCGAGCTGTTTTATTGCTTTCTTGTATTTAGTAAAACCATTTAGAATGCTCATTGTATTATTTAAAAGAAGATTCGTTATTAATCAAGGAAAAAACATGAATTAGGCATTTAATGCCCTTATTACATCAAAGTATGCTCCAGGACTTCCGGTGCTTTCTAAGGTGAATATTCCTGGGTTGTGATTGCCCTCTATAAGTTCAACACCTTTTTCCGTAAATGCCACGTCCCAACCTATAAACCGGCATTGTGGAATTTTTTCTGCCGCTGTTTTTACAACATTGATTGCTAGTTCCCAATTTGGTATTTGAAAACCTAACAAACATTTGTTTGACCCTGGGTGGTAGATTAAATTATAGTTACCCCCTTTAATCCCTTTGTGGTCAATTATCCCCGTAGAGAGGTCAATTTCATATAGCACTCCTCCTGCAGAATAATTGTCAACCACAGAGTCACCAACCCCAACTCTTAAACCAGCTCTAATTACATGTGCTTTCCCGCTTTTATCTAAGACTGTCAGAATTCTTGCAGAGTTAACAGAAGTATTATTAAAATACATCGCGGGATGTTGTTTAATTACAGTTTCAATCAAGAAACTTCCAGAAGCTAATTCTTCGTATAATTGGTTGACATTTTCTCCATGTACTCGAACTTTTCTAATTCCTTCTCCTTCCTGTAGTGATAGAGGCTTTATAAATAACTCGTGGTTTGATTCTATTAATTTTTTGAAAGAGTCTTTGTTCATATCTCTGGAGTAAAGCCACTCTCTTTCAATATAATCTTTAAAAAAAGTATTAAATTCAAGTTTGTTTACTAATATATATGTATACTCCCTATCATTAGCTATCTGTATGACCTTTTCAAGGCGCCTTTGAGTAAATGAGCGTTTTCTGGTCAAGACCCCCATTTTGTAAAAATCCCCATTAACATATTGATTTATTAGGCATCCGTAGTGTAATAAACACTTGAAGTAGTCTTGATACAACCACCACAAACTAATTCCTTTACGCTCGGATAGTTTTTTTAATTGGTTATGCACCTTTGATAAATAAGCGAAATATTTTTTCATGTGTGTTGTTTAAATTCTTTTTTATTCTTCGTAATCTTCTTTTCTGCCCCATAGCTGTGCCATAGGTTCTGTATCCATTTCGTGCTTAAAGTCGCGAAGCTGGTCAAGATAGCTGTATTTTGGGCGATATGACGGGAAGTCGCCAAAAGTCTTACTCATGTCAAAGGCATTTTCAAGTGGGTCGGGCTTGTTTGGCACATAGATAACCTCTGATGGATTGTCCTTTGGCGAGAACACTTCAATTATGCCCTTGATTTGCTCCTCAAGCGTCACTTGCCATCCGTTACCTAAATTATAGCATCCACCTTCTTTGTCGCTTTCAATGCAGGTCTGCACCATGCGCACGAAATCTTTGATATACACCATTTCTTTCGCTTTCTTACAGTTGCCCCATATCTCAATAGGCAAACTTTTGCTTGCTCTGTCCATTAGCATACGGAATGGCATCATTCTGCGTTTAAAGTCGGCATAATGATATGCGTTTGGATGATACTGATAAATGGTGAAAAAGCGAAGAGCAAAGAAATGAATGCCATATTCAGCTTTGTAGTGTTCCATCAAGTCGACAGCTGCGTTTTTAGCAATCGTGTAGATAGCATGATCCCCTGTGAGAGGGAAGTGGCGAGGAGCATCACACGGTATCACCATACCATTGTTGTGATATTTTGCCATATCTGAAGGTGTTTGTGGAAACACAATCTTCTTGCAGTTCACTGTTCGCATCCAGTTCAGCACATTCAGAGTGCCGATAGTGATGCTTTCAAACAAATCAATGGGGTCGAAAGCATATCGGCTGGGAAGTGAACTCGCAAAATGCGCCACAGCATATATGTCATCTTTCGGAAGAATATCAAAGGCCTTAGGGTCTTTAATATCAACGCTGTAGTACGACATTCCACGGTCGGCAAAAAAGTTATTATCATTTTTTCTGTGGCCTACAGCAATCACATCATATCCCTGCTCCTTCATGTGAACAGAAATATACGCGCCTAAATTGCCAGTGGCTCCAAAAACAACTATTTTCTTCATATTCATTTTTTTAGTTATATCCATTGAAAGGCTCCATTGAGGCATTGCCTTCTTGGGTAATACCGTCGCGATTGAGCACGGTTTTTATTGTGCTGATAATTATTTTTATGTCGGTCAGAAAAGAGCAGTTGTCCACGTACCACACATCGAGCTTAAATCTTTCTGTCCATGAAATACCATTTCTGCCGTGGCACTGTGCCCAACCGGTGATACCTGGGCGCACATTATGTCGGCGGGCTTGTTCGGTACTGTATAGTGGAAGATAATGCACACGCAATGGACGAGGACCAATCAGAGCCATGTCGCCCTTTAGCACGTTGATGAGCTGAGGTAACTCGTCGATAGAAGTGGAACGCACAAATTTGCCAACTTTTGTCAAACGCACACTATCAGGCAAGAGATTGCCCTCGGCATCGCGCTCATCGGTCATTGTCTTATACTTGATAATTTTGAAAATCCTCCCATTTAACCCCGGACGCTCTTGCAAGAAAAAAGCCCCAGCCCCCTTATTGGCAAACTGCAACCAAATAGCGACAATTAAAAGAATTGGCCAAATCACAAGAAGCGCAACAAGTGCTATGCTGAAATCAATTATCCGTTTAAAGCAATGCTGATACATTCTTTGTCAAATTTCTATAGTTCTACAACTGGCGCATTCTGCCACTCAATCAACTTGTCGGCTGAGTTAAGGCTTTGAAATTGATAGGCTGTAATGAGTTTACTCATTTTGTTGAAAGCGTTTTTTTTGCCTAGATTCGATTTGATGTGCCGTTTGTAGCGATTAAAGAACGTTCCAGATTCTTTGAAGTAATCTTCAAATTCCTTCTTTGTCAACATTCTTTCGCTTTCGGGAATAAGGTCGTCAATGTGGAAATAAGTCATGGCATAGAGGCTATTTTTCATTTCCTTTTTCACAAACCATAGAGGGAAAAAGCGGAAATAACCTCCTCCAGAATAAGCAACATCTTTACCTGCTATATGGGTAGTGCATATTGGAAATTCCTTGATTTTAACGCCACCGCATTTTACTATCGAAGGTGCTTTTTGCCCGAAATTTGCAAATCCACCAAAATCGCGAGTTGCTGGAAAGATTGAAGCGTCGCGCTCAATTCCACATTCTACTAAAATTTCAAAAGCCCACTTATTACTGTTTCCGATGGAGAAGGCAGGTGCTCTATAGCTAAGCACTTTTTCTCCGATACATTGCTCCAATGCGTCAATCGCACTAATGGTATCTGTGCGAAATTCTTCTTCAGTTAATTTTGTGATCCAAACATGCTGGTCGGAATGGCAGCCTATTTCATGTCCTTTATCAGCAATTCTTCTAACCACTTCAGGGAATTCTCGTGCCATTCCTCCCAAACAGAAAAATGTCGCTTTTTTCTGTTCTCTCTCCAATTTGTCGAGAATCTGATTTAGATAGAGATCGAAAGCTTGATATTTATCTTGTCGGTTTCCAAAATAGTTCTTCTCAAGAAACCATTCCTCAATATCAAACGTAAGTATATTCATTGTTTTCTTATGTATTTGTTGATTCCTAAAATCAAAGGTACGCACACAATCATAGTTATTATAAATGCAATTGCAGAGAGAACTCCCGATTCAGAAACATCTGTTAAGGGATTCAATGCCTTGCCGACGAGAATAATTGTAACTCCCTTAACCGGAATGTGGAGGCACATAATGTCAAGGCTGTTTCTTCCACACCACGATAAAGAGTTTATGATAAACTTTGGCGCTTGCAGATTTGCAAGAAGCATACTAAATATAATCACCGCAAAGCAACCAATAAAGGCCCTGAGAATAAATATGTAGAACTCGCATTGGTATGAACTCGACCCCATGGAACACTCTCGGAAAAAGACAGACAGATAATAAAGAATAGCCGTAAGCACCACTGTGGTAGCGACTGCGCTTATTTTATTCTGATTAACTTTTGCGAGAAGCAGCTCGTGGCTGTAATGCTTGTGGATAATGTTGGCAATTCCATAGAATGGCAATGCATAGAATGCCGCATCAAGATTCCATGGCAGTGTGAACATATAGCTGTCGCCAAAAATGGATGCCATAATAGCGTTGAAAATTGCAAAAGCTATACATATAGCAACTGTTGCAATCTCTCCCATCTTGCAGATGAAATAATAGATAATTTCTACAGCAAAAAGGCAAGGAATAAACCATAAGGCAGAATTGTGAACCATAAATTCTCCCGATCCTTGGGCTATCACAGTTTGCACTAATGGCATAAGGTAGCTTTCCACATCACTATGAGTGGCGTATCTGAATATAGCCCAAATAGCCCACGTCGATACTGAATATATGACATAAGGGACAATCAATCGTCGGAATCTCTTTTTTAAGAAATCCTTGAATGAATGAAATTTGCATCTATTGAATAAATACCCCGACATAAAGAAGAAAAGTGGCATGTGAAACGCATAAATAAAGCGATGCGTCCATCCCACAAGAAGAATATGAGCCCACACCACAAGAAGAATACCTATCCCCTTCGTAATGTCGATATATTCGTATCTGTTTGTAGTGTTTGTCATATCTGTTTCGATTTTTTGAAGTCGGGATTAAACAGTTTCTTGATATTATTGTAGGTGCCAGAAATAAAAGGCATTGGGTCGGTGAACGAACTCATATCTTGGTATCGAATATTTCTTCCGAAAAATTTAAACCAACAGGGTTTAGTGTGCCATTTGTTGTCAGAATTTTTCCACCACAGAATGTCAAGCCCCAAATGGCGGAGAATCATGCCTTCTTTAAATGAATACTTTTTTTGTGGTATGCCAAGAGCATCATTTACAAGAATTTCACCCCAATCCACGCCTGCTACGATAGCATTTTTTATGCAAGCAGGAAGCCGGGGATTAATCTCCATTATAAGAAGTTCGCCTGTATCGGGATCCTCAATCGTGTCGAAATCTGCAAAGCCAATCCAATTCAAATCCTTAAGCACCTGATGACAGATTTTGATAATCTCGTCATTTTTTATCGACACTGCACAGCAATTCGATCCAGCCTTATTGGGATACCAGCGCAACTTTTGCATCACAGAACTTGCCACGAGCTCTTGCCGTTCGTTCACATATAATTGCACCTTCACTTGTCGTCCGCCTGGCTTGATGAATTTTTGGAGATGATAATCACCGTATGTGGCATGTAAATTAGGGTATGTGGCTTTCAGCTCTTCGTAATTATTTACCAAGACCATGCCTCTGCCTCCAGTTGTGCAGTTGGGCTTAAGCATTGCAGGGAATGGGAAGTTGACTACTTCGTAACTGTCTGCTGCCGTCTTCTCAAGGTCAATTGTAAACGGGTGAGGATAACCCTTTTCTCGGCAAAGAGCCATAAGAGAGTTTTTGTCGTAACCTTTTAGGAAATCCTCAAATTCAGGGATTTTCACATTTTGAGCCTTAAACAAATCCTTGTGTTTACTCAAAATCAACGCAGCATCATCACCCATCGGAAGAATCACCTCTATACCTTCTTGAGACGCGATGCTCGTAATGTGTGCCACATACTCATCTTCATCAGAGAGCTCAAACCTATACACTTTATTCACATAGCGTGATTTGTCGCCATAATTAGAGTGCATTTCGGTTAGAATTACAATTCTGTGTCGGCTTTTATGCAAAGCGGGCAGAATTGCCAAGCTTTGGGTACCAGTGCCCAGCAAAAGAATATTAGCCATTTATTTCAAATTTGTCAAGTAGTAGTTCAACCATTCTTGGCAAACATAACTTGAAGTGAAGTTTTTGTGAACATATTCAATGCCTTTTTCTCCAAATTTCTTTCTCATATCAGAATTGCTGTACAACTCCAACATTGAGTGTGATAAAGTTTCAACATCATAAGTTTTACACCGAAGACCAGTTTCGTTATCAACCATTGTGTCTCTAACACCGTATGTGTCACTGCAAATTACAGGTAAACCAACGCATGAGGCTTCCAATACAGAAAGACCAAAACCCTCCCTATAGGTTGGAAGCACATATATGTCGGCTGCGTTCAGTAAATCTTCAGGTTTCTTTGTGAAGCCGTAGTAAATCACATTTTTGTCCTCTTGCAGATTGGGGTATTCTGTCAACCTACTCATACAAGATTCTTCGTCACCCCCCACCAGTAGCAATAGAGATTTTGGACATGAGGGTGCTATTTCATTGTATGCAGCCAACAATTCATAAATGCCTTTTTCGCGTTTCAGCCTTCCCATAAAGATAAAGACAATGGTGTCGTCAGCAATTTTCACTTCTTCTCTGATGCGCTTTCTTGCATCAGAATCGCGTTTAAACCTGTCGATATTCACACCACAAATTGAACCCTTACCAAGGACAGTGGCTTGATTCTTTTTCAATATTTTTTGCTCCTCAAGGTATTCCATTTGCGACACACCATCCACAAGCATGTGGGTGTCGGATTTCACAATGAACAAGTCCATATATTTGTAAAAAGCTCTACGAAGCCCTTTCATCGTGTGCCACATTTGCCCTGTGAAGTGGTGAAAACGATATGGGACTTTAGCCCTGCGTCCAGCAATTGAGCAAAGCAAACTTGCCTTTTTAGACATGGAATGTACACAGTCAAAACGCTCTTCTTTAAAATAGCGAGTTAACTCACGTAATGCCTTTAAATCTGTTTTAATACGAGGACGTCGCTCAATAGGTATGCTTCGAAATCCCGCAAGAGCTAAATCTTTCACTTCATCTTCGCTTTTGATGTTTGCTGCAAGATATACATCAAAGTGTTTTGAGAGCAGTTTTATAGGTTCCTTAAAAAAGCTATTTGCTGTCCCTGGAGAAGATACAACAAAGCATATTTTCTTTTTCATATTTGTCATAATGTATATTTATTTCTTATGCAGATAATTATATAAGAATTGTGGTAACAGGTAAGTGATAATAGGGCGTAGCGCATAAATATTGTAATACCATGGCAGACCAATCATCTTAAAGCCTTGTATCATAACTAATGCAGTGTTTCTACGCCCCTTCCAAGTGCGGCGTGCCACAGCATTACGGTCATCGCGCATTTTATATAGGCATTCATTAAGCATATATAATTTGTGACCAGCAGCGAAGATTTTAAACCAAAGGTGGTAATCCTCAACTCGCAGGAGCGTTTCACTTACTGAATATCCACCCACTTCTTTAAATATGGCAGTTCTTGCCATACAAGGTGCATGACAAATTGGTGTACCTTTTTTGAAATCAAATTTGCTTACCTCTCCATTTCCACGCCCTCTTCTAAAATCGCCATTTTCGTCAAAATAAATCATCGGAGCGCTCACAATGGCATATTCTGGGTGTTCGTCAAGAAATTTGATTTCTTTTTCAAATCGAGTGGGGAGGCTGATGTCATCGCCGTCCATGCGTGCAATATATTCTGTGTCGGCATACTCCAAGCAATGGTTCAGCGTGTAGTTAAGCCCCATGTTGCGTTCGTTTTTGATAACAATCACATTCTCGTGCTTTTTCGCATTTTCCTCTGCTATCTTCAAAGTTTCGTCTTTCGACCCATCGTCGCAGAGAATGATTTTAAAGTCTTGATACGTTTGGACATAAAGCGAGTCGAGCGCTTCTTGGAGCGTGGGAGCGCAGTTGTAAATGCCCATTAATACAGATACTCTTGCCATATTAATTATGCATAGAAAACGAAAGTCATAAAAAGAGTGAAGCAAAGGTGAAGCATAGTCACCATAATAGCCTTATGGTATTGTTTATTGCACAGCTTCATGTTGAGGAAAGGGTATATGAGAACAATTGGATACATAAACCAACTCAAATATGCAATTCGATTTGTGAACTCAGCATACATACAAAGCATCCAAATGCTATTTGTCAGTAAATACATGTTCAGCAATGTACAGTAATTTTGAGATAGAATTTTCTTTTTAAAAATGGTATAGTATCCCACAAGTACAGGCACAGCACTGTAGAGAACGAAGTCAAACCTAAACCCTTTGCCAAATTTCTGTATTTCCAAGTAGCTTTCGCCTCGCTCGTCGGTCATCGACTGAAAGATGGATTGAAACACTGATATATGTGCAGCGGCAATAATAAGGCTAAACACCCAAATAAAGAAATATATTTTGGGTTTATTATATAGCTTAACAATCACGAAAGAACCCACCACCATCGACATAGAGTGGTGAAATCCCCACGAAATCAGTGCAAAAATGATAGCAAGCTTCGTGTTTTTGTGGTAGGCGAGTACAAGCAGGAATATAGACGCTGCAGCACCAGCTTTTATGCCATTTGTGCCAAAACTGAATGTGGAAAAAGCCCCTAAATAGACAACAAATGCCAATATGGTGTCGTAAGGGAAAATTTTTCTGCAAGCCACCCAAATGCACCCAAAATAGATAACAGAGATTATCACAAAAAACCATCTGATAGGATAATCATTTGTAGCATAAAAAATACGGAAATTATCAAAAATCACGTTCAATTGATCCCACGAATAGTTGACATTTGGTATTTTCCAAATAGACATAGATGTCGCATATCCCGCCATATCAACAAATACACTGCTGATGGGGCGAAATCCTATAAATGCAGTTACTGCAATACACAGAAGGAATGAGGGAGGAATACCCTCTTTCCTTGGCGTTTCAAATCGCTTATTTGAGTATAAAACATAGCGAAACCCCATTGCTATGGTTAGAATTAACAAGACAATGAGATAAATATGATTATATAATTCGGCTGGAATTAACATGTTTTTTTAGATTAGTGTTTTCGGAATTTTCTTGTCCAAGCTAATGCGTTTACTCCAAAATGGCGATGTACCCATTGCGATAGCTTCGCTTTCAGTGGGTTGCGTTTTGGAAGCCATGTTTTGGTGTACCAGTGGATGCTGCGGGTGTTGTCGGTGATGTCGAGCACGCCGGTGTTGTCGTTCAGTGGGTTGAAATATTCGCGAGGGTAAATCCATATACCACACACTTCCTGTAGCGAGTTCTCGTTCTTCATACCATTGGCAGTAAGCACAGCAGTGGTGTGTTTTACCACCGTGACTGTGCTGGTTTTGCCATCAGCGGTCATGAAATGCAGTGGTTGGTAGTAATTCAGCACCTCTTTGTAGAAAGGCATTCCTGCTTCAGCGCCTAAACCAAGACCTGGGGCAACTAAAGGGGCAACAGAATCATTTGGACTATCCACTTCAATGCCCATAAATGGACCTCTTGCCATGATATCGTCAAAGGGTTTTATTACCTCAACATCGGTGTCGAAGTAGATGCCGCCATGGTGGTATAGAATCCAAAAGCGCGCGTAGTCGCTTACGAAGGCGTATTTTTTCGCCTCGTAGGCTTCTGCGGTGTAGGGTATGATGTTTACATTGAAGTTGTCTTCGTTCCACTCCTTTATTTCATAGTCGGGGAAGAACTTACGCCAACTTTCAATGCACTTAATAGCCGATTGGGGTAGCGGATTGCGACCAAACCAGCAATAATGAATTATCTTAGGTATCATTGATTAGTGATATTGTCTTACTAGGTTGATAGTGAGTTAATAGAGTGCAGTTTGTTGTTATTGTAAAAATTACACCCCTCTTTATTTCTTATGTGCAAGAAAAGGTGGAATGGAGTTATATTGGTCCGATTTCACATATTTTTTTGCATCTCTTAGTCCTTTAAGGCTATTTATAAAGCCTCTTGGAGTTCGATAATATATCATAATTAAGATTGATAATGGAAGACTTCGTAAAAAGTAAATGATATTGTAGCTAATAGAGCACATTATTTTTTTTGACAACGAAGATTGTACATCATATACACTTCTTCGCCATACTATATAATCTAGATAACTATAGAAGTAGCTAAATTTTTTTGAATCTTTCACATGCCCAGTTCCTGCATCTAAATGAGTGATTTGTGCTGAATAACTAGTTAAAACTCGATGTCCATAAAGATACATTTTGTAGAAAAACAACTGGTCGTCTCCTAAAGCATATGGATACTGTTCTATCCAACGCTCATCTTCAAAATGAATGGACAAATATGTGGATTTCCTGCATAAAGAACATGCTCCAGCTCCGCTTTGTGTTAGCAATACCGGCTGAGAGGGATTGTTGTTGTATGAATAATGACCGTCTTTTCTAATTATAAAAGCCCAATCCTTTTTGAAGTGTGGCTTAGTTCCTCCAAAGTAATTTCTGATTTTATAAATAAATCGCTCCTTATGATTTGGATATATGTTGGGACAAATGCAATCACCTTGTTTTTCAATAATACCATTGAATAAAATCTCCACGAAATCTTCTTTGAAGCTTAAGTCGTCATCAAGAAATAATATGAATTCTGACTTGATTTCGTCAAACCTCAAGGAACGTTGGGTAACCATTCCTTTTTCGCATCTAACATATATTTCTTTTCCAATCGTTTCTTTTGGCAGCTCATATCCGTGGGGAATGTATACATAGATGTTTTCTGGTTGCACACTTTGTCTTTCAACAGAGCGAAGTGTCTCTAAATACTTTTCTCCAGCAGTTCCAAGTGTGCGTATCGCAACGCTATATGATGGATATTGTGTCATGATGTTAATAAGAATACTTTAATATGGGGATTTTATTTGAAAATATTAAAATGAAAGTAACTAAAATCACTTCTGCTAATATGATTATTGCAAAATTGCAGTGGAGGGGGGTAATTTGTGAACAATAATTATGTTCAATCACTATCAGTAAATTTAAGATACTTAAATGGCTACAATAAATGATAATGCTAGCTTTCCTTAATACTAAAGGTTTAGGAACATGGATATTATGTTTGCTTAATACTAAAAACAATAATGGGCACAGGAAAATCATAGATATGTTACAATCGCTGTCTATTGCAAGGCGATAATGTTCTATAATATATTGTTCAATACAAAATGCAATACAAGATGCAATAAGAAGTTTATTTAATAGATTCAATTTTAATTGTTTCTTGTTTTCTGCAATAAACTTCCCAATTGATGTCCAAATCAGCGCAACGGGAAAACTGGTGTATGGCACACCGAATATATTGTGATATGTGTTCCGAATAGTTTTGAATAACTCATAGCGTTCGAAAAGGTGATAATAGTTGGTGTCGCATAAACAGAGAATATATATGAATAAGGAAATGGTGAATAATGCATTGTTGCTTATTGTCCTTGATAAATAGCAAATTGAAACTACAGAAAAAATGAGTGATGTTATATACCAAGATGCTGCAAATGTGCTTCCGCAAAGAAAACTATGAGTTATTTTTACACAACCATATACTACCCCATGACTAAACCAATCTTTTGTTATCAAGGAAATTGGTAGAAGTAATATAAACCAAAACAAGTAGAGCTTTAAGTTTCTTTTAACAAAGTGCCAAATTGCTTTTTTTCTTTCTTTGTCGTCATTTAAGCTATTATATTTCATAAAGAAAAAAAATGACGACATGATAAAAAATGTAGGAACGGCAATCCGTAGTATTGGAACTAATTCTGATGGAAGAATTTTACAATGCAATATTACTATAAAAATGGCAAGCACAAATTTAAGTAGATCATATTTTTCCCCATTTTCAATCAAAATTACTTTTTTCATATTACATAAGTTTGGATCTCTCTCCTATTAAATAAAGAATTTTTTTGATGATGAAAGGTGGCATAATTAATATAAACAGAAGTAACAACTGTCTCTTCCATTGCTTAGACTTCCACATCATCTTGTATAATTTTTTCTTGTTTGACTTTATAAGCTCTTTTGTCGTTTCGTTCATTGAGAAAGCGTTGTCATATCTTCTAATAAAAAAAGATGTTGCACACATACCAAGCACTTTTCTTGTAAAGGGAGTGTCTTCTTTTTTAAAAAAATACTGAAAAGAATCTATGATTTTAATTTCAGAGACTAACGATTTCGTGTTATCCCTTCTTGACTCGTTCATAATTGAATCTGTTCGAGCAATTCTATAGTGGTAGAGGTCCTTTTCAATAAATGTAATTGATGAGCAACAGTGGTGTGCGCGAATACTGAACTCCATGTCTTCATGAAGTATGCCAGGATAGAATAGCAAATCATTGTCTTGAAGTACTTTTTTCCTGTAAATAGTGAGCCATGCCATCATTGGCAGTATTCTCAATTGACGGTTGTGGTATTCTTTTCCAGATCTTATTTCTGCCTCGTTAGTGAAATGCGAGGTGCTGATGATTGCTTGGTCTTCGAATGTTGAGAAATTTATTATATAGGCATCGCAATTTGATTTGGATATAGCACTCAAAATTGTAAAAATAGATTTTGAGGAGATTTTATCGTCACCGTCCACAAACCAAATGTATTCGCCATGAGCTTCTTTTAGTCCAGTGTTTCGAGCTTCGGAAAGACCACCATTGGGTCTTGAGACGATTCTCATATTTGAGGTTCTTTTTATTTCCTCATTTGCTATTTTAAGACTGCTGTCAGTAGCTCCGTCATTCACAATTATCACTTCGTAGTCATTAGGTGAAACCATTTCTTGGTCACGGCAGCTCTTCACACATTCTGCAATGTATTTCTCGATGTTATACATCGCAATAATTATGCTTAATTTAACTTTGCTATGCATGTATTGCTTCTATTATAGGGGTTAATCGTGAAACAATTTTTGAATTGTCGTATGTTGCATTCTTAACACTCATTAGAGAACGTATGGCATGCTCTATTTCTTTAATGTCGGATACAAATTTCACATATGGGAGGTCTGATAGCCACGATGTATAAACTTGCTCTACTTTTCCGTTGTGGTTGTTGAGCGCTACCACTGGGGTGCAGGTGATGACTGCGTATATCATACCATGAAGGCGATCTGTTATCACCATTTTGGACTTTGCAAATTCATTAATTTTATTATCCACTTCATTTTTTTCGCTTACTAAGGGGATGAAATATGGCATATATGTGTCAGTTTCTTTTTGAGGGATATCGTATTTTTGTATGCACTTCTTTACTCTCTCAACTAAAATGTGGTTCTTGAAATTCACTTCATTATCGTTTCGCAGGCACCATAATATATATTCACGAGGCAGTTTCTTTTCTTCATGAAGATACAAGGCAATATCAGGTGTTAAAGCAATTTTGTTTTTTTTATTATTCATCAATTCTGTTTTCAACAAATTGAATGTTGCTTTTTCACGAGCCATTACAAACAAGTTTTGATGGTTAGAGTATATTTGTCTTGCGATATTTAAGGATTTATGGCCCGTTGTGCTATTTTCGTAAAATATGGTTTGAGGCAATATGATGATTTTGTTTTGCTTGAATTTTTTCATGATTTTTAAAAAACGCGTTTCTTCGTCATACATAGAACCTAAAAAACCTCCACCCGTAATGCACAAGATGTCTTTAGGTTGTACGGATTGAAGAGCAAAGGTTGTGCTGTAGTATAATTCTGTTGATGTTATGCAAACAACTTCAAATTCTGGACATTTATCTTTAAAAAAAGCTTGCTCGGCAACAGATATCAAATGATCGCCCAAGTTACCATGAGTTGGCACATTGAGCAAGTATATTTTAGGCTTTTTTGAAAGTGTTTTTTCTCTTATTCGACCAGATTTATATGTGTGGTATATGCCAATCGGTTTATATAAAGCTTGCTTTATGATTGAAATTGTTCTGTTCATTTTATTAATTTTGATGAAACCTTTGCGTATATTGTACACCTCTCGTGTTTGGATAGACCAATATATAGAATTGTTATGACTTCTATAATTATTAATGTTGTGGATTGAATTATGAAAGTCATAAAGTTGTCCGTGGTGTGGCTCAAATTCTTTATCATAAAAATGCTTCCGCCAATTAAACTTGTTACGATTAAGATTGGAAATAACACTTTTTTTGTATAGGTATATATGTTTAGACAGATTAGTTTTTTTAAGAAAAGGAGTCGTGTGATTACCGCCATAGCATTTACAAATGCTTGAAGAGCGAACGCTAATTCGGGATTCCATCCCATTATGCCACAAAAATATGTAAAAGGAAGATTTAGCAATATTACACAACTGATAACGATTTGATATGCTTTAATTTTTCCTGTCGCGAAAATGCACATCCATAGAGGGCCGGAAAGAGCGTCTATAAGAGTAGCCGTTATTATCCATAAACATAACCCCTCTGTATGGGATGGGTATTTTCCTAACCAAAAAGAAAGAATAAACTCCAAGTTTAAGAGTATTGGAGCTGCCACGAATAATAGTATAAGGAAAGAAAATTTTGATGTTCGAAAAATTAGGGTTGTTTGTGTCGCATTGTCTTTTGAAGCTTCAAGCTTTGTGATTTGAGGATTGAAGGCCTGTTGAAATCCACTAACGAATTGGTTTGTGGCTCCTGTGATTTGTGCGGCAATTCCTAATGCGGCATTTATACTAACACCGTAAAATATGTTTAAAATGATATTAATTCCTTGAGAGCGCGCTACATTAGCGATACTTCCAAAAATAGTCCAATTTGAAAAAGAAATGATTTTCCGATATAATGCTCTGTCTTTAACCGAAACAATCCTGATGTCATTAAAAGAAAACTTGCAATATATAATATTGATTACGGAAATCAAGAGCACTACTAACGACTGAAGGAATGCATAAAATATTAATTTGTCAAATTCTGCTAATGTTAAACAAAAAACAATTATTAATTTAAGTACACCCTCTAAAATACCCTGGACTGCATAGAACGACATTCTTTCATGTGCAACGATATTGGCACTATATGGTACTCTGATAATACTAATTGCACAAGTGATAACTGAATATTGGAATACCCAATTGGCTGCGTCCATTCTTCCGTCGGGAAGATTGAGCTGGGTGTTCACAAACCAAACTCCAATTGTTTCTGCTAAAATAACTATTAATAGCGCAAAACAGACATGGACTCTAAAACAAGCACTGAATACTTTTGAAACATTACCATCTTTTTTACCTAATTCGTATGAAATGTGTCTTTGTGTTCCAGATGAAAGAGCACCAGTTATAATTGTGAATAAAACAACTGTTCCACCAACAATGTTATATGTGCCAAAATCAGTTTCTCCTAAAGTTTGTAGTATTACGCGTGATGTATAGAAGCTTATTAGCATCAAAATGAACATGCGTAAATACAACATAAGTGTATTTTTTGCTATGCGTTTGTTATCGCTTATTTGTTCGGGCATTTTTCTTGTAAATCAACTAACTGTTGAACTTTTTAATAAACAACATTGTTTGATTTTCGATGCTGTTGCGAGGGTGGGGGGTGGCTTTAGAGGGTGGGGGCGAGGAGGTGCTTGGGGATGTAGATGGTGGCTATTGCCACTACGCCGGGGATGGAGATGACGAAGCGTTTGTCGCCTCTGATTTTTACGATGTAGCCTTCCTGGTCTTTGAATATGCCGTCGAGCACTCGCACTTTGTCGCCCATTGCCAAGTTTTCGTCAATCACTTCCAAGTTGCGGCACCCCGATTCCACGGCTGTTCTGAACACGTCGATGTCGCGCTGCGTGATGGGGCAGAGCGTCTTTTCGCCGGGCATTCGGTATGGCCACATTTTTTTGCTGTCTTGCATTTTTTGTGCAAACGCCTCTGTGCATTTCACGAAAATCACCGATGGAAGCAATGGTTTGTCTTGAAATGCTTCATCGGTGGGCGTGTCGTAAGATGCGTCTTTGAGTTGCTTGCGCAATGCGTAGTAGGTTTCAAAGCCTTCGCGTCGGGCAATAGCTTGCACTTCGTGGGGTGTGCGTACCGACATTCGGAACGCGTACCACTGGAGCGATTGGGCTGTTGATTCCATAAAAAAGATTGCGAATGTGTATAAGGTCCCCAAACCCAGGCGCATTGCCTGCGGTCAAAATGACTCGCGCTGCATTTTCTCTTTCAGCATCCCGGCTCTGTACAGCTCTGCACACAGCCTGTTGGGTGAGTCATCGGGGAACTTGGTTTTCCTTGCCGACTTCGCAAATCGGGTACGGAAGGGGTTGATTGTTAGTGATATGCTAGCGTCGTGGGGCGATGTTTCACGCCCCCGATGCGTTAATTCTGCTATTTATTCCCAGTTGTAAGGATAGCGGGTGATGTCGTCTTCGGTGAGACGCTCGCCCGATTGAACTTCAATGATGTAGAGGTCGGTGATGGCGCGAATGGCGTGGAACTGCTCACGGCGCACATGCACCACGTCGCCAGCCTTCACTATGCGCTCTTCGCCACTCAGCACCACGCGGCCTGTGCCGTTGATGATGGTCCACACCTCTTCGCGTTGGTGGTGCACCTGATAGCTGATGTTTTTGCCAGCCTTGATGCAGAGCTGCTTGGTGAGCACTTTCTGACCGTCGGGAAACTCGATGTGGTCAATCACCTTGTATTCGCCCCAGCGGCGCTCCTCGTACATTGGGCGTGCGTCGGGACCGAGCTTCGCAAGGTGGGTTTTGAGCTCTTCGGAGTGGGCTTTGTCAGCCACCAGAATGCCGTCGCTGCTTGCTGCCACCACCAAATTATCGGTGCCGAGGCAAATCAGCGGCATGCTGAGCTCGTTCACCACATGGGTGTTTTTTGCCTCTGGGTCGAGCACCACTTTGCCAATGGTCTGATTGGGCAACTCTTCGGTGAGGGCATTCCATGTGCCGAGGTCTTTCCATTGGCCAGTGAATGGAATCACTGCCACCGATTCGGCACGCTCTGCCACTTCGTAGTCGAAGCTGATTTTTGGGAACTCCTGATAGCGTGAGCGAACTTCAGCAAACGATGGCGCGCTCACGTATTTATTGAGAATCGAGGTGATGTAGCCAAGACGGAACGCAAACACGCCACCGTTCCACAGTGCACCTTCGGTGAGCAACTGCTCGGCAAGCTCGTGCTTTGGCTTTTCCACGAATCTGTGCACTTGGCGAATGTCTTTTTCGGCATCGGCAGCCTGTGGCACGATGTAGCCAAATTTGGAGGAAGGATTCGTGGGGGTGATACCCATCAGCACGAGGTCGGCAGCCTTAGCCTCCACAGCTTTCACCATTTTTGCGATAGTCTGGAAGTAACCGCTTTCGGTGTAAGGGTCGCAAGGCATCACCACCACCGTTTCGTCGGCTGGGCAATGCTTTTCTTTTTGGAGATATGCTGCTGCAAGTGCTATGGCAGGGAAAGTGTCGCGACGAGCTGGCTCTGTCACGATGTCGACTCCGTATTCGCTAAGTTGGTTGGAAATCATATCGGCTTGTGCGGCACTCGTTGCCACTGTGATGCTTTCAAGCAGTCCTGCTTCTTTGATTTGGCGTACCACTCGTTGCACCATCGATTCTTTTTCGCCGTCGGGTGATTTCAGTAAGCGAAGAAACTGTTTTGCCTGTGCTCCGTTAGATAAAGGCCATAAGCGCTGACCGGAACCACCTGATAATAAGATAATTTTCATGTTTATGTTATAATATATTTGCCAGGCATTTATTTGCCCGATGTAAACCTTTCACGCGTGCACGCATACACGTGCGCATAATATCACGCAAATTTACAACTTTTCTGCCAATTTTTGAAATTTTAAGCAAGCTAAATAGCCCATGTGCAGCAATCTTTTTCACTTTTATGAGAGAAATAAGGGTGGGGTGCGCGTTTTAGTTCAGAGGATAAATACTGGAGGGCACGGAAACAAAAACATAAAAAACATCCTTTTGCCGATGTCAGTGCTTCGCACCTGTCGTTAGTGCTGCGGCATGTCTGATTTCAAGCAGAGGCTTGAATCAGCCACACCACACCCCTAACGCCGCCCTCTTACGAGGTCGGTGGCATCGCCAAAAGGATAAAAACCTCTCGCCTTCGGCGAAAAACCAATCTTCAGAAATCTAAATTTATGTTAGATAAGATAAAAAGGCGTTCAAATTTTGCGGTTCATCATAACGTAGGGACATGCCTTTGGCATGTTTCGATGCAATCTGCAATGTGTCAACGCCTTGGAAACATGCCGAAGGCATGTCCCTACGCTATGGCGTTGTCGCATTTTCCGCTTTCGCAGGCCGAATTCCTAATTATCTAAAATCTAACTTCTAATTTCTTTCTCGGTTTTTGGTGGAGAGCATGATGGTGATGAGTTCGGCGGCTGAGGTGAGGCACAGGGCTTTTGGAATGGTCCAGTTGAGTTCTTCGGGGAGGAAATTGACGATGCGTGTGCCGAAGTAGTAGCACAGCGCAATGGCACTGATTATCATGGTGCTACCCACGGCAATGTGGCGTTGGCCCACGATGAATGCGCCAGCCACGATTTTCGACACGATATAACCGCTGGTGACGGTGAACAGCGCCACGGCATACACGGTGTAGAGCACCGCCGAGTCGTCGTCAACGTTGCCGCTCACGAAGTAGAAAAGCAGGGCAAGGGCTATCACCATCACGAGGTGGGCATTGAAAAGCAGCGAGAACGGACCTTTCGCCTTCTTGTCTTCCAAAAAGCGGCACAGCCCCAAATAGGTGAACGACTGGAGCGAGAATCCTGCGAGGAAAAACGGTTCCCAAAAGGAGTCGAAAAGCGTGCCGATGGCGAAGACCACACAGCTCATCAGAGTGGGTATGGTGTATTTTTGTATGCGTGTCATGCTGTTTTTTTTCAAAGTTAGCAATTTCATCGCTCTTACAAAAATTTTCGTCAAGATTTTTGGAGTCAACGAGTCAACAGGTCAACGAGTCAACGAGTGGGGTGGGGGCTTTTGGATTTTTTGGATTTTTCGAGGTCTCGAAGATTCGAAAATTCGAGATTTCGAAAATTCGATTTATTGGCTTCAAAAAAATCGGTGTAAATAGGATTAAAATGGATTAAATGGATGTTTTTTTATCGGACCAATCGGACGAATCGGACTTATCAGACTTATCGGACACCCACTCGTAGACTCGTAGACCTGTTGACCTGTAGACTCGTAGACTTCTTTACTGGAAAAAGATTTTTTGGCCGGTGATGAGTTCTTCGTTGGACTTCATGGCGTTGAGTTTGAGCAGCGACTTCATGCGCACGCCGTATTCCTGCGAGATGCTGTGGAGCGTTTCGCCTTTTTTCGCCACATAGAATTTCACGGAAGGGTGGCGGTCGAACTTCTTCTCCACCCAGATGCGCTCGCCCTCGCGTGGACGCGCGTTTCGGTCGGTGATGTCGTTGTAGTCGAGAATGTCTTTCAGTTTTTTGGAGAACTCAAGGGCGATGCTCTCGTAGGTGTCGCCATGCTTCGCCACCACGAAATATTTGTCCCATTTGCGGTGAATCACATGCTCCATAAACGCCTTATCGTAAGCCTTTTTGTAGGCTTGTTCCTCGTCGTAGGTCTGCTCGGTTTCGGCGGTGGCGGTGCTTTCCTCCTTCGCCTTCGCCATCACAGGCTGGTTGAGGTCGTATTGGAAAAGTTCGTAGGTCTCGATAAGACGAATCAACTTATCGGCATAGGCGGGATTTTCGGCATATCCGCACGCCTTCAGCCCACGCGCCCAACCCTTGTAGTCGCTCACAGGAATGTCGAACAGACGCTGGTAGCGACTGCCCTGAAGGAATTTTGCGTGGTCTTCGTAGCCGTCTTCCGGCGAATCGTATTTGCGGTAGCAGTTGTATGCCGATGCTGCTCCCACATAGGTGCGCTCGCCCTCCCACGAGTGGCACTTGATGCCGAAGTGGTTGTTGGAGCCTGTGGCGAGTTTGCTGCGTCCGGCACCGCTCTCCAGCAGTCCTTGCGCAAGGGTGATAGAGGCTGGAATGCCGTATTGCTGGCAATGGCGAATGGCGATGCCCTTGTATTTGTCGATATATTCAAGAAACACGCTCGAAAGCCCCTGCGCTGCCGAGGTGAGGCACATCAGCGCAAGAAAAACACAGCAAATCCATCTTTTGGGGTTGCCGTTTGGAAAATTATCAATATATTTGCAATGAAAATAAGTCTTTAACATAAACTCAGATACGATGACTGAAAGAAATATAACTACAAAGGTACAAGTTTTAGTTTACAATGAACTGAATCAGGAAGATAAAAATTTGGTTGACCTCGCAAAAGAGGCCACAAAAAGCAGTTATACGCCATATAGCCACTTCAATGTGGGCGCGGCTTTGCTGCTCGATAATGGCGTGATGATCAAGGGCGCAAATCAGGAAAACGCCGCTTTTGCCGGTATTTGCGCAGAGCGTAGCGCGTGTTACAACGCTGGTGCCAACTATCCGGGCGTGGGCATCAAGAAGTTGGCTGTCACCGCTTTCCAGAATGGCGATTTCGTGAAAGAGCCTTGTGCGCCTTGCGGCGTGTGTCGTCAGGCGTTGCTCGAATTTGAGGTGCAGGCTGGTCACCCTATGGAGGTGATTCTCATCGGTCGCGACACCATCTATCGCCTCGAGAGCATCAAGAGCACCCTTCCGCTCAGTTTTACTGAATTTTAAACAAACTCTCGCATAGGAAAGACCAATGTCGCTCGAAAAAATGCGGCATTGGTCTTTGCATATTTTTATGGCTGTGATTAGGAAAATATTCAATCTCGTTTTGCTCACGGTGGGCACTGCTGTGGCAACCCCTGCTGCCGCCCCTGTGGCTGATACTGTGGCGGTGGCTGATACTGTGGCTTGCACCGATGCGCTTGATGCCGCTGTCAACACTCGCCAAGCGCCCTACTACGGCTGGAAGCGCGATGTGAGTTACACAGGCGTGCCGCTGCTGCTCTCGTCGGTGGTGGTGAAGGAGGCAAAGACAGGTTTTCCATCGCCTAATCTCAGTTTGAAAAGCGGTTTTAAAACGGAAATCGACAACTACACCCGCTTTGCGCCATACCCTGTGATTCCGGCGATGAAACTCACTGGCTACGAGGGGCGGTCGAGTTGGTCGCGGCTTGGCGTGTCGGCTCTCGCGTCGAATGCCATGATGGCAATGGCGGTGATGGCTACGAAGCACGCCGTGAGTGAGTTGCGGCCCGATGCCACGGAGCGAAATTCTTTCCCATCGGGGCATACTGCCACGGCATTTGTGGCAGCCACCATTCTGCATAAGGAATACGGCATGACGCGCTCGCCGTGGTTTTCGGTCGGGGGCTACGCCCTTGCCACAGCCACAGGCGTGATGCGAGTGCTCAACAATCGGCACTGGATTTCTGATGTGATGGCTGGCGCAGGCATCGGCATCATTTCCACGGAACTGGGCTATTTTGCCGCTGACTTGATTTTCAAGGATAGGGGAGTGGAGAATTTTGAACTTGATGGCGAGGTGTCGGTGAATCCGTCGTTTGTGGATATTCAGATGGGTGTGGCGGCACATTCGGGACATATCGACTTCGGCTCCGACCGCCGCATCGCTCTCGGCACGAGTGCCGTGGTGGGCATGGAGGGCGCGTACTTCCTAAATAAGCACTTCGGCGTGGGCGCACAGGCGCGCTTGAACAGCACCCCTGCGCAGATTGAGGGCGTGGCTGACGGCGCAACCGGCGTGGAGATTGAGGATAACCAGTTCAACAACGCTTCGCTTGCGGTGGGCGTGTATGGCAATCAGGCGTTGAGCAAGCGCATTTCGGTGGGGGCGAAGGCACTTTGTGGCGTGCGCTTTGCCGACGGTATTCGCTATGTGAGCCACCAGTCCGACGCCACCGAAATCTTGCAGGTGAAGGGTGGCACAGCGTTCAACTATGTGCTGGGCGTGAACTTCGCATGGTGCTACCGCACCAACTTCGCCTGGAAACTCTTCGCCGACCTCGACGCCGCCAAAACCACCTACACCTACCAATCCTACACCACCACCAAAACCCTCGCCCACACCACCCTCGGTGCCGCCTTCTCCGTGGTGTTCTAACAAGTCAACGAGTCAACAAGTCAACAGGTCAACGAGTTTTTTTGGGGGGTGTCTGACAAGTCGGACGAGTCAGACGAGTCAGACAAGTCCGACGAATCAGATGGGAGAACACCTATTTAATCCATTTAAATCCTATTTTCACCGATTTTTTTTGAAGCCAATAAATTGAAATCTCGAAGAATCGAAAAATCTAATTTCTAATTTCTAACCTCTAATTTCTAACATTTGGGTTAAATAGAAAATGGTAACCTCACGGTCACCATTTTCCCAAACTTTTGCTTTAAAAAAGTATTTACTATTTCTGTTCTGTTTCTATATTATTTGATAATCATAACCTTGGTGTAGGGCTGTTCTGGCATTTGTGCGCCTTCTTGCGCCGCAAACACGCCGTAGTTGCCTGTTGGAAGGCGTTCGCCAGCCTCGTTGCAGCCGTCCCATGCCACCGATCCGTTTGCTCCGGTGAATTGCTTCACCACGTTGCCTTTCGCGTCTTTGATGACCACGTTGGAGCCTTCCATCAAGCCTGTGATGGTAATGTAGCCGGTGAAGTCGGGGCGAACTGGGTTAGGATATGCATACACGTTGCTGTAGTCGGTTGCCGACTCGGTGTAGTCGCTGAAGAACTGCTGTACGCCGAGTGGGGTGACCACAAACACAGAATTGTTGTCGGTGTTGCAGCACACCTGATACACCACATTGGTGAGCAATGGGCTGTTGCTTGAGGTGTAGTGGTTGATCACCGTCTTGCAGTCAGGCGAAAGCAGATACAGACCGTCGCTGCCAGTTCCCACCCATTTGCGGTTGAGGGTATCGACCTCCACGGTGTAAACGCTTGTTCCTTCCAGCGATTTGGCCTTTTCCACGGTAAAACCTTCGTTGAAGGCATCGGTGGCCTTAAACATCACAAGACCCTTGTCGAATCCGAACAGGATGTTGTCGTCAAGGTCGGCCTTGAGGGCGTAGGAATACACCCAAGTGCAGTTTGAGCCGTCGCTTGCTGTGAGCGATGTGTAACTTTTTGACTCAAATTCAGGTTTCGATAAATCGGGATTCACGCGCCAAAGGATAAGTGGGCAAACGTAATCGCCGCAGTTAAATGCTTTGATATTCGTCTTTTTGCTGATGTCGAATACCGACCATTTGAAAGAGTTGATGTTGGTGACATCGGGCACGTTGTAAACCGTCCAGTCGGAAACTGCAACTTTGCCTTTCTTCAACTTTTCGTTAGGCAACACCTTCACTGGCACGGTGTTGTTCAAACTGGAGTGCACCATCCAAAGGTTGCCGTCGCCGTCGAATCGGATAGCGGCCTTGCGTGCCACAAAAGGAGAGTTGGCGGCGTTGAAGGTGGTTGCCACTTTGCGGTCGGTGACTTTAAACACACCGCTGAGGCGTGTGGATATGTAGTAGGTGTCGGTGCTGTCGGTGGGGTCGAACACAGGCCAGTACCAGCCTTGTGAGCCACCGGCCCCTGTTGGAGTTTCGTAAGTCCACGAAGCACCGTCGTATTTGTCCATTTCATATAGTGCGCCCACATTGGCTTTTGGCAAAATGCCGTTGTCGCTGGTGGCGGTGAGGTAGAGCTTGTGGGTGTTTTTGTTGTAGCCCATCCAGAAAGGCACACCGTTGATGCTCACTGCGTCGGGCTTGTAGTAGGTGTTTGTGGCAGCATAGCTGTGAACACCCTTCTCGTTCACACCCCAGAGAGTGCCGTCGCCGTCGGGAGCGCAGCTCACCAACTCTTTTACAGAGAAGGTCTTTTTCGCTGCGTTGCCGCCCTCGGCATCAAAGGTGTAGTAGCACTTGGTTGCGAAGAAGTTCGCCAAATAACCTGTTGCGGTTTTCTGCACGTTGGTAGGTGCTGCTTCCACGAGCGAGGTGCTGGTGAAAGTCGCCTCGTCGGTGCCGCTGTCGGCGATTGTCACCTTTGTCAATCTCTTGTCTTGCTTCACAAGTATGGTGGCATCGTTGATGGCGAGGATTTTGCCGTTAGCCATGTTGGCGATAGTGGTGGCCTTGTAGCCGCCGAGCCATTCAGGAGCCTTGTCGGCTGGGCAGTAATACACCTCTTGATTGGGGAGAAACACCACGCGCCACTTTCCCACTTCGCCCACCGACGAAATGCTGCGACTGAACACGCGTGTTTCGATGATTTGCATCTTCGCATCGTCGATGACCACGAAGCCGAAACCTGTGGCCACGAAAATCTTGTCGCCGCTGAAAGTCACATCGTTAATCACGCGCGATTGCGTCATCACAGCGTCTTTGATGTTGGGGATGTTGGTCACCTTGCCGTCGTTTGCCACGATGTCGATGTTGGAGTCGTCGTAAGCCACCACAAGGTATTGCTTGTCGTAGTTGTAGTAAATGCCGCTGATGAGCGTGCCCGAAAGCTGGTTCTGGTTGCTCAGCACGGTTTGCGCCTTGGTGCTCTTGTCGAAGCAGTAGAGGCTGTTGTTCACAAGGCTGTAAACCTTGTCTTTTGTGTCAATCACATTCTGAGTGGAAGATATGGCGAAGCGAGTATGCGTCACCCATTTACCCGACGATAGTTGTGCGCTTGCTGCCAATGGCAGTGCCGCTAAAAGTGCGATGAGAATTTTCTTTATCATGATGCTGAAAATTTTTCCTATTTATATCTTCGTTAACGCGTAAAATCGTGTAAAATTGTGTGATACGGCGTTTCTTACAGCCGCATTTCCACTTCTTTGTTGTTGCCAGCCACGTTGGTGAACTCGAAGGCGCACCATTTGCCCGTCACTTCGCTCTCGTAGCGGTAGCTGTACCACCGCTGCCCGATGCAGCTCACCAGTGCCATGCCCAGATGCTCTGTGTCGGCTCCTGCGCCCACCACGCCTTTCTTCTCCACGATTTTCACGTGGGTGTCGAATTTCGTGATTACCAGGTTCACCGTGTCGCCCTCACGAATGGTGAAGTGCCTCTCGATGCTGATGTCGCCGCCCTTCAGTGCCGTGATTCTTACGGTGTCGGGGTGTGGCTCGCCACCGGTGGGAGCCACATTCATCGGCACTATCTTTGTGCTGGTGGCCCCAGGGTTTTTGGGACTGCAAATCATTCCCAAACTCATGAATGCCACTACCATGATTATCAGGTAGAAAATAGTTGAGTCGAAGAATGCCATAATAGCACAAAGATAAACAAAAAATTTTTAAGCAACTCGCTTTTTAGCGTTAAAATTCCACGCCCACTTTTATGCACAGGTTGTGGAATGCCTCGCCTTGCTTGAGGTAGGTCTTGCCTGTGTCGTCTTTGATGGCGCCGGGGGTGTCGCCTTGGCACCAGAGTTTATAGTCGGCGGTCTGCAATTCGTAAGCCACGCCCACGTTGAACGAGAAAAACTCGTTGGTGGCGAAGTGGTAGCCGATGGTTGGCGATGTGAAGAATCCTTTGTGGTTGATGAATGTGCCACCCACTTTCAGACTCACGAAAGGCGTGCTCTTCGACTCGTTCATGAAATTGTAGCGTCCTTCGAGGTAGAAGGGGATGAATGGGTAGCGCCATGCCGGGTCGTTGCGCTTGCCGGCGTTCTCCTTGGTCTGGTTCCAGAACATAGGGTAACTCTTTTCCACTGGCTTGAAGTCGTGGATTGCCACACCCAAGCCGAGGTAGGTCTTTGGTGTGAAGGCATAGCCGAAACTGGTTTCCACCAACCAGTAGTCGTTGCGGGGAGCGCCCACGCCCATACTATAGCCGAGGTCGATGAAGCCACGGAATTTTGAGGTGTCGTAGTTCTTCTTCTTGGTCAAATGGTCGATATAGTTGATTTCGTCCATTGTGTAGTGATAGGTGGCGTGGTCGGCGTCGTTGGCAATGGTTACCACACGCTCGTCGCGCTCGGTGATTACACCGGTCACCACTTGACCGTTGCGCAAGTGGATTTGCACTTTGGCAGGTTTCTTCTCTGCGTTGGCACTGAGGGCAACTGCTGCCACAATCAGTGCGAAAAATAGTTTTTTAAGCATAAGATGTTAATTATAGATGTAGTTAGAATTTCTGTAAGTCAACGAGGTGCTTGTATGAGCCATTTTCGGCGATAAGTTGGTCGTGAGTGCCTTGCTCAATGATTTTGCCGTCTTGCAGCACGCATATAAGGTCGGCGTTCTTGATGGTGCTCAGGCGGTGCGCAATCACCACGGTGGTGCGTCCGTGCATCAAGTTGTCGAGGGCCTGCTGCACCAGGTGCTCGCTCTCGGTGTCGAGTGCGGAGGTGGCTTCGTCTAGAATGAGGATAGGCGGATTCTTTAGGATTGCGCGCGCTATGCTCAAGCGTTGGCGCTGTCCGCCCGACAGGTTGCAGCCACGGTCGCCGATGTTGGTGTCGAAACCGTTTTCCGTGGCCATGATAAAGTCGTAGGCGTTGGCGATTTTCGCAGCCGCAATCACTTCCTCGTCGGTGGCGCTTTCCACGCCGAATGTGATGTTGTTGCGAATGGTGTCGTTGAAGAGGATTGCCTCTTGGTTCACGTTGCCCATCAGTGCGCGCAAGTCGTATTTGCTCACATCGCGAATGTCCACGCCGTCGATGCTGATGGAACCTTCCTCCACATCGTAGAAGCGGGGGAGAAGGTCGGCGAGGGTGGTCTTGCCACTGCCGCTCTGGCCCACCAGCGCCACGGTCTTGCCGCAGCCGATTTCAAGGTCGATGCCGTCGATCACCCATTGGTCGCCGTAGCGGAATCGCACGTTGCTGTATTTGATGCCCTGCTTCATTTCTTTCAGTGGCACAGGGTGTTCGGGGTCTTTGATGGTATCGTCGGCTTTCAAAATCTTATCGATACGGTCCACCGACGCCAAACCGCGCTGAATGGCGTAGCTCGCCTTGGAGAAGTCTTTGGCGGGGTTGATGATGCTGTAGAAAATCACCATGTAGTAGATAAACGATGGTGCGGTGATGGTGGCGTTGCCCGACAGAATGAGTTTGCCGCCAAACCAAAGCACCACGGCGATGGTGGCGGTGCCGAGAAATTCGCTCATGGGGTGGGCGAGTTCATAGCGGCGGTGCATGTTTTGGGTGATGCGGCGGTATTTGTTGTTTTCGTCGCTGAAGCGTTTGCGCACCTTGTCTTCGGCATTGAACGCCTTCACAATGCGGAGTCCGCCCACGGTTTCCTCGATGTTGCTCAGGAGCATACCCCACTGGTTCTGCGCGTCGAGGCTCACTCGCTTCAGCCGCTTACCCACGGTGCCCATGATGAAGCCGGCGATGGGCAGGAGGGTGAACACGAAGATGGTCAACTCCCAACTCACCAGAATCATCATCGTGAGGCACGCCAAAATCATGATTGGGTTTTTAAACATCAGGTCGAGGCTCGACATGATGCTGTTTTCCACCTCGGTCACGTCGCCGCTCATGCGCGCCATCACGTCGCCTTTGCGCTCGTTGCTGAAAAAGCCGATGGGGAGGGTGACGATTTTATCGTAGATTTGGTTGCGTATGTCGCGCACCACGCTGGTGCGGATTGTGATCATGTTGAAGGCTGCGAGGTAGGCGCTGCCCACTTTCAAGCCGGTGAACACCACCAGCATACTGGCGATGGCTGCCAATGCCGTAGATGGTCCGTAACTCTCAATCAGGCATTGCACACCGTAGTAGAAATCGTTCACCACCACTTCTTTAAGTCCTGCGCTGCCCAGTTCCATGTAAGTGTAGTGCGCTTGGTTCATGCCAAAGAGCATTTCCAAAATAGGGATGATAAGCGCAAACGAAAACAGGGTCAAAAACGCCGAAAGCACGTTGAATATCACATTCAGCACTATATAGCGCTTATAGGGAGGAATGAATCTGCGAAGTAGGGTAAAAAAGCCTTTAAACATGAGTTATTTATTTATCAATTCAATACCGTGGCCACAAAAAACTGCATACCACACCAATTTAATAGCAAAGTTACACCATCTTCCCCTATCCACCAAATATCTCCACCCCCAAAAGTCGGAGTGCCTACGAGCTTTTGGAAGTCTACGAGTCAATAGGTCAACGAGTTTTTTTGGAAGTGTCGGACGAGTCGGACTGGTCCGACGAGTCCGACGAATCAGATGGGAGGAAACCCTATTAAATTACCAAAAGGCGATGGCATCGTCTTAACTTCTTTAACTCCTTAACTTCTACACAAAACCTTCTTAACTTCTGATACCTAATTTCTTATTTGTCATAAATATTTGTTTTTTTTGGAGATTGTTTGTAATTTTATGGCGGTAAAATTTACGGTCATAAAATTTGGGTTGTAAAATATGAAAAAATTCTACGACAGAAAACAGGAAATGGAGCGGCTGAAAGAAGTTCAGCGGCAGGCTTATGAGGATTGCTCGCGCTTTGTGGTGCTGACAGGGCGGCGACGTGTGGGCAAAACCAGTTTGGTGTACCGCTTGATGCAGGAGACAGAGGCTGTTACCCCCAGTCTATATTTCTTTGTGGGCAGAAAGACCGAGGCAGTGCTGGTTGAGACCTTTACGGAGGAGGTGAGGGCAAAACTCCAAGAGTTTGTGCCTGAGGGCATCAGCACGATGCGTGGCTTGATGCAGTTGTTGCTGGAGATCGGTAAGCGCCGGAAGTTCACAATCTTCATGGACGAATTTCAAGAATGGGACAACGTGAATGCCGGTGTGTTCAGCGATATACAGGAGTTGTGGGACAAATACAAGAAATCGACGCAGGTGTGCTTTATCGTGTCGGGGTCGATTTTCCGTATGATGGAGAAGATTTTCAAGGACGAAGCCCAACCTTTGTTTGGACGTGACGACTGCACCATCAGGCTCATGCCATTTTCCACAGCCACCATGCGAGAGATTCTTGCCGATTATAAACCCAACTACACTAATGAGGACTTGTTGGCGTTGTGGACCATCACTGGTGGCGTGGCGCGCTACATTGAATTGCTGATGAACAATGGTTGCACCAGTGTGGAGAAGATGATTCGCTATGTTTGCTCCAGTGGCGACAGTTTCTTTGTGAGCGAGGGCAAGAATATCCTTATTCAGGAGTTTGGCAAACAATATGGCACTTTTTTCAGTATTTTAGGTCAGATAGCTCGTGGCGATGTGACGCAAAGCCAAATAGAGGCAACTACAGGCATGAAGAGTTTGGGCGGCCAGTTGCGGATTCTGGAAGACAACTATGGCATTATTCGTAAGAAACGCCCGATTGGAGCGAAGGAGGGGAGTCAGACGGTGAGATTTGAGATAAAGGACAACTTCTTCCGCTTCTGGTTTCGCTACATATATCGCTATGCGCCACTTATCGAGATACAGAATATGCAGGCACTTGAAAAAATAATGACCGACGACTATACCACTTTTTCGGGCATAGCCCTTGAGCGTTGGTTCAGACAAAAGATGATGGAGTCGTGCGAGTATCGTCAAATAGGTGGCTGGTGGAAATCGGGTGGCAAGAATGCCAAAGGCAATGTCGATGACTTTGAAATAGATATTGTGGCTGAAACCCTTGATGGAGAAGTGGAGGCTTACGAGGTGAAGCGCAATCCGCTGAGATACAACCCCCATCGCTTGGCAGAGAAAGTGGCAGAAATGCAGCGCCATTTGTTCAAGGGGAAAAACGTGCGTCAAATCGGCTTGTCGCTGAACGATATGTGATGCCCCATCTCGTTAGTTCCCAAAAACTCGTTGACCAGTTGACTCGTTGACTCGTAGACTTGTTGGCTTGTAGACTTCAAAAAGACGTTTGAAATTTTATGGCTGTAAATTTTATGGCTGTAAAATTTTGTGGTAATAGTGGGTTTGCGGGGAATAAGACGCAAAAAATGCGGTTTATAAGACGCAAATTTTGCGGATTAATAAAAATGTTGCTATTTTTGTGGTGAAAAAAGGTTTGTGTTATGTATATCCATCAACATCAGCAATGGCCTCATTTCGTTTGGAATAAGGAGGCTGTCGCCATTAAGTTGGCAGAAGTGAACAAGGCTGCTGGCTACTTGGAGGGCAGGCTGTCGGCAATAGGTTTCGATGCACAGATGAAAGCGGTGGTCGAGACTGTGTCGCATAGCGTGATTTGTTCTTCGGAGATTGAGGGCGTGCAGTTGAACAGCGACCAGGTGCGCTCGTCGGTTGCCCGAAAACTTGGCGTGCCCATTTCGGGCGAAGTGGCATCTTCCCATTACGTTGATGGCGTGGTGGAAATGATGCTTGACGCGATGGTGCACTACGACCAACCTCTTACCGCCGACCGCCTTTTCGGCTGGCATTGCTGCCTGTTTCCTACAGGAAGAAGTGGCTATGCCACTATTGATGTGGGAGAGTACCGTAAAGGGGAGATGAAAGTGGTTTCGGGTATGTTTGGCCGCGAGAAAGTGCATTATGTGGCACCTTCGGCAGAGAATGTGGAAAAGGAGATGAATGCATTTTTGGCATGGTTCAATGGCTCGACAGAGGTTTGCGACTATGTGAAGTCGGCTGTTGCGCACTTGTGGTTTGTGTGTATTCACCCATTCGATGACGGCAATGGTCGCATAGGCCGTGCGATAGCCGATATGGCACTGAATATGGCAGACAGGAGCAAAATGCGATTTTTCAGCATGTCGAGGCAAATCAATGCCGAGAAAAAGAAGTACTACGAAGTGCTGGAGCAAACACAAAACGGCGATTGCGACATCACCGAATGGCTCGTTTGGTACCTATCTTGTATGATTCGGGCAATATCGGCATCTGACGATGCGCTTTCAAGGGTGCTGTCGAAGGCCACTTTTTGGCAAGTACATGCCGAAAAGGGAATTACCGAACGCCAACGAGATGTGCTCAACAAATATCTTGACGGATATCAAGGAAAGTTGACCGTGAAAAAATGGGCGAAGTTTGCTGCGGTGTCAGCCGACACGGCGAGCCGTGATGTGAAAGATCTGGTGGCAAAAGGCATCTTGGCACCACAAGAGGGTAGGGTGCGTGACGTGTCGTATGGCGTCGTGATTTCTGCCGACGACATTTACGTGCCAGGAACCACTGACGATGATGAATAAGTAAGGTTCAGTGGAGAAATACTGGGGACTGAAACAAAAACATAAAAAACAGCCTTTTGGCGATGTCAGTGCTTCGCACCTGTCGTTAGTGCTGTGGCATGTCTGATTTCAAGCCGAGGCT
>OIYG01000513.1_pt1 | contig 37240 bp, 37 predicted proteins | sample 1587861 | NCBI WGS metagenome assembly OIYG01 (sample SAMN03283272) | human gut metagenome | biome: human-associated habitat; material: feces | host: Homo sapiens | place: Peru | collected 2012 | reverse complement strand
AGTTCCAGCTGGGCGGCCAGGACTGCTGGCTGCGGGACGGCGTTGCCAAGCTGGCCGACGGCACCATCGCCTGCTCCGCGACCAATATGTGGAAGTGCCTGCAAAATGTCATCTCCTGGGGTGTAAAGGAGGAGGACGCGGTTCGGGCCGCTACCTATAACCCCGCCTGCGCCATCGGCGCGGACAAGGAGGTTGGCACCATCGAGACCGGAAAAGCGGCGGACTTCCTGGTCTGCGCGCCGGACTACTCCTCCATGCAGGTCTATCTGGGCGGAGAGAAGCTGTAAAAACACGGAATGCGGAAACGGGGCTGTTGGAAAAGTCGCTGCGAACCGGTGACCGATGTCACTGGTGTGGTAACCCAAGGGTATTTCCTTCGGGCACAGCCCCCCGGTTGAATGGAAACAGCCTGGTTTTATTACCAGAATGTTTGAAAATCCGGGGGATTGCCACACCAGTGCGCGCACTGGTTCGCAATGACAGATTGTTTTCTAATCCCCACCTTCCGAAATGGGCGGATGATGACATTTTCTGCCGTTATCCGCGCGTTCCCGAAGAATGCCACAACGAGAAAAGGAGAACTACAATGAAAGTCCGAATCGGTATAGATGTAGGCGGCACCTTTACGGATGCCGTCGCGATTGACAACGATACCTACGAGCTCATCGGAACCGTGAAGGTTCCCACCACCCATTCCGCCAAGGAGGGCGTGGCAGCGGGTATTGTACAGGTGCTGCACCGGGTAATGCAGGAGCACAACATTGCCCCGGAGGACGTGGTGTTCATCGCCCACGGCACCACCCAGGCCACCAACGCGCTGCTGGAGGGCGACGTTGCCAACGTTGGCATCATCACCATTGGCTCCGGCCTGCAGGGCGCAAAGAGCAAATCCGATACCGTCATGGGTCAGATTGAGCTGGCCGACGGAAAGTTCCTGCCCAGCGAAAACGAATATGTGGATGCCTCCAAGGATGTGGACGCGGCTATTCGGGCGGCGGTGGAGCGCCTGAAGGCCCAGGGGGCCGGCTCCTTTGTGGCCGCGGAGGCCTTCAGCGTGGATGACCCGACCAACGAGAATCTGGCAGTGCGCATCTGCGCGGAGGAAAACCTCCCCGCAACCGCGACCAACGATATTTCCAAGCTCTACGGCCTGCGCATCCGGACCCGTACCGCCGTCATCAATGCCTCCATTATGCCGAAAATGCTGGAAGCCGCCACCATGACGGACGACAGCATCAAGTCCGCCGGTATCAAGAGCCCCCTGATGGTCATGCGCTGCGACGGCGGTGTTATGACCGTGGATGAGGTGCGCAGCCGCCCCATCCTGACCATTCTGTCCGGCCCCGCCGCCGGTGTGGCCGGCGCGCTGATGTATGAAAAGCTCACCGACGGCATCTTCTTTGAGGTCGGCGGTACCTCCACGGATATCTCCTGCGTCAAGGACGGCAAGGTCATGATTCAGTACGCCGAGGTTGGCGGCCACAAGACCTACTTGAACTCCCTGGATGTTCGGACCGTAGGCATCGGCGGCGGCTCCATGGTGCAGATTAAGGACGGCAAGGCCGTCTCCACCGGTCCCAGAAGCGCCCACATCGCCGCGCTGGACTACGAGGTCTATACGGACCCGGATAAGATTGTGCAGCCCCGGCTGGTGACCGTCCGACCCATGCCCACAGACCCGGAGTACGCCTGCATCGAGTGCGCGAACGGTGTCCGGGTGGCGCTGACCATGTCCGGTGCCGCCAATATCGCGGGCTATGTCAAAGAAGGCGACTACGCCTACGGCAACCGGGAGGCCGCCGTCAAGGCGTGGAAGCCCCTGGCCGACAACATGGGCATTTCCGTTGAGGAGGCCGCCCGGAAGGTGCTGGCCTTTGCCGCGGAGAAGAACAGCAGGGTTGCTTCCCAGCTGATGAAGGACTACAAGATGGATCCCCGAACCACCTGCTTTGTAGGCGGCGGCGGCGGCGCCTCCACCGTGGTACCCCATCTGGCGGAGACCATGGGGCAGAAGTGCCGGATTGCCCGGAACGCCCCGGTGATTTCCACCATCGGCGTGGCCCTGGCCATGGTCCGGGATATGGTGGAGCGCTCCATCAGCAACCCCACCGACGCGGACATCATCAGTGTCCGCCGGGAGGCGGAGCAGAAGGCCATCCGCAACGGTGCCGCCCCCGGCACCGTGGAGGTGACCGTGGAGATTGATACCCAGCGCCATGTGGTCCGGGCCATTGCCGTGGGCACCACAGAGCTGCGGAGTAAGGATTTGACCAAGAAGCTGCTGAGCAAGGAAGAGCTTTTGAAGGTTGTCGGAGAAAACCTGTCCGTAGACCCTGCCCAGCTTCGGGTTGCGGCGGAGAACGGCTTTGTCTACGCCATCACCACAGACCATGTGGAGAAGAAGCTGTTTGGCCTGCTGAAAAAGGTGACCCATCCCCTGCGTCTGGTTGACGAGGAGGGTGTCATCCGGCTGCAGAAGAACAACGCCATGGTCCGTCAGTCCAGCATTGCGGGCTGGAAGAAGGACGCGGCCTACCTGCTGGAGGAGCTGACGGAATACAACGACGGCGGCACCAACCTGCCCAATTTCTACATCGTTTTGAACAAGAAGGTCATTGACCTGTCCGGTATGAGCGCCGCGGACCAGATTTATTCCCTGGCAGAGGTAGAGCTGGCGGGCTACGAGGAGCAGATGCCCCTGATCCTGGCCGCAACCAACCGTACCGATACCTAACGCCTATGCCGGACTACACACTGCCCTTCCCCGGGCGGGAGCTTGCGGAGCAGGAGCTGTCCTACGACCCCTGCTATGAAAAAATCCCCCCGGAGGACCGGCCAAAAATCGTAGAGGCCGCCTGGAGCAAGGGCGAGGCCGCCGCCAGGCGGATTTTCGAAAAATTCGGCGGAGAGCGGGATTTTCGAAAAATCGCTGAAAAAAGCGGGCTGAAGGTCTGCCCCAAGGATACGGATTATGTTGTGGGCAGGCAGCGGTATTTCAGCGACTACCTGTCCGGAACAAACGAAATCAATCTGTACCTGAAATCCGTCGCCCTTTGGGCTGAGCAGAACCGCATGTCCCCGGAGGACGCGCAAAATGTGATTCTCAGCCATGAATACTATCACTTTCTGGAATGCAACGAAATTGGCCTGACCAGCCGGGAATACAGCGTGCCCATGCTGCGTCTGGGCAGACTGAAAATCGGCAGCACCGGAATCCGGGCCCTGTCCGAAATCGGTGCCCACGCCTTTGCCAGAACCTATTATGAACAACTACAGCAGGAGGAGAACGGGAATGAAAGAACTACAGTATGATGTGGTGGTCATCGGCGGCCCCGCCGGAACCGTCGCGGCCATTGCCAGCGCCCGGGGCGGTGCCCGGACGCTTCTCGTGGAGCAGAACGGCTACCTGGGCGGCGCGCTGACCGCCTGCGGAACGGCCCCCCAGATGACCTTCCACGCGGGAAATGTGCAGGTGGTCCGGGGCATCCCCCAGGAGATGGTCGAGGAAATGATGCGCCGGGGCTTCTCCACCGGCCATATTCCGGATGCTGTGGGCTTCTGCTCCTCCACCACCGCCTTTGACCCGGAGGGTCTGAAAATCGTCTGGGAGGACATGTGCCTGGAGGCCGGGGTGACGCTGATGTACCACACGGTGTTCACCCAGTGCGAAATGGAGGGGGACAAAATCGCCGCCGTGGTGGTCTTTACCAAGGGCGGGTACTACCGGATTCAGGCAACCACCTTTGTGGATGCCTCCGCGGACGCGGATGTGGCCACCAGCGCCGGGGTTACCAGCTGCTATGGCCGGGAGACGGACCATCTGGCCCAGCCCATGACGCTGAATTTCCACGTCTACGGCGTGGACCGGGACAAGGTCTGCGACTATGTGCTGGACAATCTGAACGATATGTTCCGGCTGACCCCTCACAATCTCCGGGAATTAAAGCACTACGATATCTCTGGCGCGTTCAGCAAGATTCAGGCGGCCAAGGACGCGGGGGAATTCCATATCGATCGGGATACGGTTCTGTGCTTCGAGACCAACACCCCGGGGGAATACTGCGTCAATATGACCCGGGTCTCCAAGCTCAGCGCGGTGGACCCCTTCGACCTGACGAAGGCCGAGATTGAGGGCCGGAAGCAGGTCCAGGAGGTCTACCACTTCCTGCGCAAATACATTCCCGGCTTTGAAAACTGCCATTTGGCCTTCTCCGGCCCCAACATCGGCATCCGGGAGAGCCGGAAGGTGGACGGCCTATACAAGCTCACCGAGGACGATTTGGTATCCAACGTCATGTTCCCGGATGCCATCGCCATGGGCGGCTATCCCATCGATGTCCATTCCCCCGACGGGGGCAACACCGTGCACCGGTTCCTGAAGCCCGGCAGCTGGTATTCCATCCCCTATCGCAGCCTGGTTGTGGCCAGCCCCAGCAACCTGATTGTTTCCGGAAGATGCCTCAGCGCCACCCACGTGGCCTGCTCGGCGGTCCGGGTGACCCCGGTGCTCATGGGCATCGCCCAGGCCGCCGGTACCGCCGCGGCCCAGACCATCCGCACCGGCAAAAACGCCAACGCCCTGGATACGGACCTGCTGCGGGCAACCCTCAGGGAAAACGGCGCGTTTTTGGAGGAGTATCATCAATAACATGAAGCAAGGGGCTGTTAAATGCTGGAGACAAATCTGGGTATGCCCTATATTTTCGCCATTTTCATCGCCTACTCCCGCCGCTTTACAGAGGCGCTTACCAAACGCACGCTGCCCCTTCCTTCCGGGAACACATCGCGGAATGGAACCGGCAGCGGGCTCAGGGATAACCCCCCTCCTACAGCCGGAAGCCCCTGGAAGACGCAAGGATCGTCTTCCAGGGGCTCTTTTCGTCAGAAGGGCGAATCAGACCTTCTCCGCGGTTCCGTAATAGGCGTTCAGGTACATCTGCTTGATTTCCCGCATCAGGGGGTAGCGGGGGTTGGCACCGGTGCACTGGTCGTCGAAGGCCTGCTCCACCATGGCATCCAGGCGGTTCAGGAAGTCCTGCTCGTCGATGCCATAGTCCCGGATGGTCTTTTTGATGCCCACCCGCTCCTTGAGCGCGTCAATGGCGCGAATCAGGTTTTCCAGCTTCTCCTCGTCGGTGCTGCCGCCCAGCTTCAGGTAGTCCGCCACCTCGGCGTAGCGGGCCAGGGTGTGGGGATGGTCATACTGGGGGAAGGTGCCCATCTTGACAGGGACCTCGGCGGCATTGAACCGCAGAACCTCATCAATCATCAGCGCGTTGGCGACACCGTGGGGCAGATGATGGAAGGCACCCAGCTTGTGGGCCATGGAGTGGCACACCCCCAGGAAGGCGTTGGCAAAGGCCATACCGGCCATGCAGGCGGCGTGGGCCATATTCTCTCTGGCCCGGGGCTCCCTGGGGCCGTTGTCGTAGGCCTTGGGCAGATTCTCGAAAATCAGCTTCAGGCTGCGCAGGGCCAGGCCGTCGGTATAGTCGGTCGCCATGACGGAGGCATAGGCCTCCAGGGCGTGGGTGACGGCATCGATGCCGGAGGCAGCCGTCAGGCCCCGGGGGGCGTTCATCATCATGTCCGCGTCCACAATGGACATTTTGGGCAGCAGCTCGTAGTCCGCCAGGGGGTATTTGACACCGCTGCGCTCATCAGTAATGACGGCGAAGGGGGTCACCTCAGAGCCCGTACCGGCGGAGGTGGGGATGGCTACAAAATAGGCCTTGATGCCCATCTTGGGGAAGGTATACACACGCTTGCGGATGTCGCAGAAGCGCATAGCCATATCCTGGAAGTCCGCCTCCGGATGCTCGTACAGCACCCACATAATCTTGCCGGCATCCATGGCGGAGCCGCCGCCGATGGCCAGAATCAGGTCCGGCTGGAAGGCCGCCATCTGGGCAGCGCCCTCCCGGGCACAGGCCAGGGTGGGGTCGGGGGCCACATTGTAGAAGGTGGTGTGGCTGATGCCCATTTCATCCAGCTTCTGCTCGATGGGCTTGGTATAGCCGTTGTTGTACAGGAAGGAATCGGTGACGATGAATGCCTTCTTGTGCTCCTTCAACTCAGCCAGAGCCACCGGCAGGCAGCCCTTCTTGAAATAAACCTTCTCAGGCGCGCGGAACCACAGCATATTCTCCCTCCGAACGGCAACGGTTTTGATATTCAACAGGTGCTTAATGCCCACATTCTCCGAAACGGAGTTGCCGCCCCAGCTTCCGCAGCCCAGAGTCAGAGAGGGGGCCAGCTTGAAATTGTACAGGTCGCCGATGCCGCCCTGGGAAGAGGGGGTGTTGACCAGAATCCGGCATGCCTTCATGGCGTGGGCAAAGGCATCCAGCTTCTCCTTATGATTGACCTCGTCCAGATAGATGGTGGCGGTGTGGCCGTAGCCGCCGTCCCGGACCAGGGTGTCCGCCTTGTTCAGGGCATCCGCGAAGTCCGCCGCCCGATACATGGCCAGCACCGGGGACAGCTTTTCATGGGCAAAGGCCTCGCTGAGGTCGGTGGATTCCACCTCACCAATCAAAATCTTGGTGGTCTCCGGCACCTCTACCCCGGCCATGGCGGCAATCCGGGCCGCGGGCTGGCCGACAATTTTGGCGTTCAGGGAGCCGTTTATGAGAATGGTCTCCCGGACCTTCTGAGCTTCCTCCTCCGTCAGGAGATGGCAGCCCCGGCGGACAAACTCCGCTTTCACTTCCTCGTAGACCCCGTCCAGCACCACCACGCTCTGCTCGGAGGCGCAGATCATGCCGTTGTCGAAGGTCTTGGAGTGAATCACAGAGGAGACCGCCAGCAGAATATCCGCGGTGTCGTCAATGACCGCGGGGGTATTGCCGGGGCCCACACCCAGGGCGGGCTTTCCGGAGGAATAGGCCGCCTTGACCATGCCCGGGCCGCCGGTGGCCAGAATCAGGTCCGACTCCCGCATGAGCTGGTTGGTCAGCTCCAGGCTGGGCCCGTCAATCCAGCCGATGATATCCTCGGGGGCACCCGCCGCCACAGCGGCCTCCAGCACCACCCGGGCCGCGGCGATGGTACACTCCTTCGCTCTGGGGTGGGGGCTGATGATAATACCGTTCCGGGTTTTCAGGCAGAGCAGCGTCTTGAAAATAGCTGTGGAGGTGGGGTTGGTGGTGGGAATCACCGCGGCAATCACGCCGATGGGCTCCGCAATCCGCTGAATGCCATAGGCGGCATCCTCCTCCACGACCCCGCAGGTCTTGGCATCCTTATAGGCATTGTAGATGTATTCCGAAGCAAAGTGGTTCTTAATCACCTTGTCCTCCACCACACCCATGCCGGTCTCCTCTACGGCCAATTTTGCCAGAGGAATCCGCAGCTGGTTGGCAGCGGTGGCCGCAGCCAGAAAAATTCTGTCCACCTGCTCCTGGGTGTACTCAGCAAACTTTCTCTGCGCCGCCCGGCATCTGGAAAGAGCATCCGTCAATTCCTGGGCATTGGTAACGGGTACGTATTGTTTTTCCATAGCAAACCATCCTTTACTCATAATCAGTATTTATCTACCGATATTTGTTTATCGATAATATAATACAGATATTGGAAAATGTCAAGTACCAATTTATACGTGGGGCGGAATCCGCAAGCAATACCGCGGCCTGCCTCGTTTCCGAAAGCAGGCCGCGGTTTCTTATTTCTTATGCGCAACCGATGGTCTCCGCAAGGATGGCGTTTCGGGGTGCCCGGTTCAAAGGACCTCCCTCCCGCTCCGCCCCCGCGTAGAGGAAAACATCGCTCTGTCTGGCCAGCCAAGAGGTTCTCCCCCCGCTTACCCCGATAACACTGCAGCCGTTGTTTTTGACGGCGAGCACTGTCGCCTTCATCTCCGCGGTTTCTCCGCTATTGGAAATAAAAATCACCACATCGCCGGGAACCAGCTGTCCGCAGGAACCGTGGACCGCCTCCGTACCGTGCAAAAAGTAGGCAGGTGTTCCGGTAGAAGACATCAAAGAGGCCAGATACTGCGCAATATGGGCAGGCTTCCCAATTCCTGAAATATGCAGCCGTCCGCCCTTTGCCTTTGCCTGCAGAATCAGCGCCGCGGCCCGATCCAAGGATGCCCGGTCCAGCTCCCGCAGCACAAATTCCGTATTTTCCCGCACGGAGACAACGAATTTTTCATAATCCACACACTGCTGCTGCGTCATACGCCCACCTCCAGTGCGGAAAGCTCCGGTTTCCACGGCAAGAAAGCTTTCACCCTGTCAAGCCCCGGCAAAGACGGCATGGCTCCCATGGCTGAGACCGTCAAGGCGGCAGTGTGATTCGCAAACCGGAGTGCTTCCTCCGGTTCCATCCCGGCACAGATTGCTGTGCAAAAAGCCCCCACAAAGTGCGCTCCGGGGCGTTTTTATATCTTGGTCAGGTGGCTTTTTGCGTTCCAGGTCAAACGTAACGAGTCATCCCTCGTTGCGAAACAACAACGTAATAAGCAACGTAACAGCATTCGCCTACAGCTTAACTGTAGGAAATAATTTCGTAAATCTCTGGCCGCAGAGCGTTTAAAACTTAACAGAATTGTGCATATCACCTTTTAACACAATATACACTCGTATATTTTTGTGCTTATTGTACATACCGCAGAGCACTGTTTTGTATAGATAACCACTTTACGAAACATTGTTTCTCTAATAGAATGCTGGTGTAAAGAGAAGGGGTTGCCTATGAGAGTTACTTTAGAAGAAATCGCAAAGCTTGCCGGTGTATCCAAAGCAACGGTATCACGGGTCCTCAATGACGTGCCTGACGGCGTGGGCAGCGAGACCCGGGAGCGGGTGTGGGAAATGATCAAAAAGACAAATTACAGCACCGATCGTTCCACACTGTCCGCCAGAAATATGAAGTCCTGCACCATTGCCACCGTCGTTCCGGATATCGCCAACCCTTTCTTTGCGGACATTGCCAAAGCCATAGAAAGCCGGGCGCGGGAAAAGGGCTATTCGACCACCATTTCCAATACGGAGTTTTCAGAGCAAAACGAGGCGAACGTCATTAAGAATCTGGTCTCCAAAAAAGTGGACGGCATCATCCTGGTAACGTCGGTTTATCGGGCAAGGGCTGAGCATCTACTGCCGGAGAAATACGGCATTCCCATGGTTTTGCTGGACAGAAAGCTGATGGGCAAAAAGAATTGGTATGGCGTATACTCAAACAATGAAATGGCTTCCTTCCAATGCTGTGAAATGCTGATCAAAAACGGCTCTGATCAGATCGCGTACCTCAGCGGCCCTTTGGACATGTCCACCTCCCAAGAGCGTATGAACGGCTACAAGCTGGCACTGCGGCAGTACGGCTGCAAGCAGGACCCCGCTCTGATCAAATACGGGGATTACACCGTTGAGAGCGGCTACAATGCCATTGTAGAGCTGGAGCGGAGCGGCCGTCGTTACAATGCGGTTCTGGCAGGAAACGATTTGATGGCGCTGGGTGCGATCAACGCCTTCCGGGAATTTTCCATAAGGATCCCGGAGGATGTGGAGCTTATCGGATTTGACAACATCATGTTCTCCCGATACTTTGATCCGCCGCTGTCAACGGTACAGCAGCCCACGGTAGAAATGGGCCGTCGGGCCACAGACATGCTGCTGCAAATGATCGACGGAGAACCGGTGAAGGAAAACATCGTCATTGATGCCAAAATCGTTACCAGAAAATCAACCAAAGAGAGGGGAATATTGTGAAGAATATACTTGTTGTAGGAAGTTCAAATATGGACCTGGTCCTTCGGGTCCGGGAGATGCCCCAAAAAGGAGAAACCGTCACGACAAAAAGCATGAAGAAGATCCCCGGCGGGAAAGGTGCGAATCAGGCCTGCGCCGTCGGAAAGCTGGGCGGCAGCTGTGTTTTTCTCAGTGCGGTGGGAGAAGACGACTCCGGCGAACAGCTGTCCCGGAGTCTGATAGCGGCCAATGTAGATGTGCGTCATTTTCTCCGCTCCGATACAGAACCGACAGGAACGGCTGTCATCTCCGTCAATGATGAAGGGGAAAACAGCATCATGATCGTCCCGGGTGCCAACAAACTGTGCAACGAAGCCTACTTCCGGCAGCATCATGCCTTGATAGATGATGCCGACATTCTTGTGACGCAGCTCGAAACACCCCAAGAAGACGTTTACCGGCTGATCGATTATTGCAAGCAAGCAGGAAAGCTTGTGTTTTTAAATCCGGCGCCCGCCCCCGACCATATACCGGAGGCTGTACTGCAAGGGCTTGACTTCATCACTCCCAACGAAACAGAGCTGGAAAAGCTGACCGGCATGCCAACCAAAACCATTCCGCAAATCGAATCGGCCGCGGAAGAGCTGCTGCGCCGCGGAGTCAGAAATGTGATCGTGACCCTGGGTGCCAAGGGTGCGCTGCTTTATAACAGAGAGGAAAAAAAGCTGTATCCAACTTTTCCTGCAGTGCCGGTGGATACCACAGCGGCAGGAGATACCTTTAACGCCGGAGTCGTTGTGGGACTGGCCGAAGGCAAAACCCTCAGCGAGGCCATTTATCTCGGAAACGCCGCCGCCTCCATATCCACCACAAGAAAAGGCGCGCAGACATCCATCCCCACCAGAGAAGAGGCGGACAGACTGATAAGCGCCCGCTGACCCAACATTCGGAATCTTGTGCGGCGAGGCTGAACACCGCTGTACAGAAAATAAAATAACATCGTTTGGAGGAACTACAATGAAAATCGCTTACACCGCATGGACCTGGCTGCAGGACGAGCACAACAACTGGGAGCCCATGAGCCAGCGACCCAAGAGAGATTTCGAGCAGTCTCTGCGAGACCTGCACGACTGTGGCTACAAGTACCTGGAAGACTTCAACGTTGTTGAAGGCATCTACCGGGACGATGTTGACGAGCTGAAGGCGCTGCTGAAGAAGTATGAAATTGAGTTCGTCAATCTCTATTGCTATTTTACCCATGACTTTGAGAGTGATCTGGAGGTTTTTAAGAGATGCCTGACCTTCATGAACAAGATGGACATCCGGATGATGAACATCGAGCCGCCTCGCAAGGCCCCCGGCCAGGTGGTCACCTCCGAGGAAATCATTGCCCTTGCTGAAAAGTGCAACATCGTTGGCAAGCTCTGCGCGGATGCCGGCGTAGGTCTGTATCTGCACCCCCATTGGGGCACCTACATTGAAACCGAAAACCAGATCGATCTGCTGCTGGAGCACACCAACAGAGACTACCTCAACCTCTGCCTGGATACCGCGCATACCACCCTGTGCGGCATGAATCCGGCGAAGCTGTTTGACAAGTACCTGGGAATGGGCGTTGTAAAATACATCCATATGAAGGACATCAACGGCGACCCCGATTCCTATCCGGAGTATCCCCCCAGACGGTTCCGTGCCCTGGGCTACGGCATCGTTGACTTCCCGGCAGTACAGAAGGTTCTGCAGAAGCACGGCTACGACGGCGTTCTGTGCGTGGAGCTGGACTTTAACCGGGTCAACAATTACGATTCCGCCAAGCGCTCCAGACAGTATATCCACGACGTCCTGGGATATTGATCCCCAAGGCTTACTGCTGGCTTAGGAGGAATGACTGTGAAAAAAGACCGGATCTTAAATCCTGAAATCACGGCGGAGGTCGCCGCTCTGGGGCACACGGAATACCTGTGCATCGCGGACTGCGGCCTGCCCATCCCCAAAGGCGTCAAAGTGATCGACATTTCCGTAACTGCCGGTATCCCGAGCTTTTTGGATGTTTTACGCACTGTCGCGGAGGAACTTGTTGTCGAGTCTATTGTTGTCGCCAAAGAAATTGACGAGAAAAACCCGAAAATCCTGGCGGATATGTGCAGCATTCTGGGGGAAATGCCGGTTGAAAAGATCCCCCACGAGGAACTGAAACGGAGAGTCGCATCCGCGAAGTGCGTGATCCGTACTGGCGAAACCTCTTCTTATGCCAATGTCCTGCTTGTAGGCGGCGTTAATTTCTGACCTTACAAGTCAAAAACCAACAGACGATCTATCCCCAAGGATAGCAATGAAAAAGGAGAAAGAAATGAAACTTCAAAAGATTATTTGCTTGTTGCTGGCCATTCTGATGGCAAGCGTTCTGGTCGCTTGCGGCGCCAAGCCGAGTGCATCCCAGGAATCCTCTTCCGCCGTGACCGCTGATGGGACCAAGGCTCTGAAGGTCGGCTTTAGTCTTCCGTCCATGTCCTTCCCCTTCTATGCCCGTATGTACGAGCAAATCGAAAGCGAGGCAAAGGAACGGAATTGGGAACTGTCCTTTGTTGACGGCAACCTGGACGCAACCACACAGCTCAACGGTCTGCAGGATATGATCAACAACGATATTGATGTTCTTGTTTTCGCCACCTGGTGGATCGATGCCATGACCGACATTATGAGCCAGTGCGAGAAAAAGGGCATTCCCGTATTCGTAATGGACAACATGGTGATCCCCGCCGGCAGCGAAAAGGCCATCACCCTGACCACCGGTACCGACAACTACAATGCCGGAATGGTCGGCGGCATTTGGTATGCCAATGAGCTGAACAAGCAGGGAAAAACCAGCCTGAACATGGTCGCTATTTCCTCGCAGTCCGAACAGATGGTAAAACGGTATACGGGCTTTGTGGACGGCCTGTCTAAGAACGGCATTGACGTCCATCTGCTGAACACCTATGACGGCGGCAAACGGGAAACCGCAATGACCATGGCCGAGGACGCGCTGACCGCGCTGCCGGAGCTGGAGCTCATCTACGGGGCCAGTGCCCAGGATTCTCTGGGTGCCTACGACGCGACCATCGGTGCCAACCGCACCAACGTGTTGGTGATCGGCCTGGACGGCGAGGATGAGGAGATCCAGGCTGTGGATAAGGGCCAGAACTACATCGCGTCTATTACCCAGGACCCCAAGGGCCAGGCCAAGCTCATTGCCGCCAACATCGACAAGTGGCTGGCAGGGGAGACCTTCGACCAGATCCAGGAGACACCCGCCGGTATTTACTGTGCGGAGGGTCAGTTTACCGGTGAAGAGATCCTTGCACTAGGCAAGAATTGATCAACGAAGGCCGTGCCTGGTGATCCGCGGAAGCCCCAAGCTTCCGCCGGATCACCGGGTACGGACACAGAAAGGAGACCAGTACAATGAGCCAAACACAAGAAGTGTTGCGGTTAGAAAAAATAAACAAGAGTTTCCCCGGTGTAAAGGCTCTTTCGGATGTTGATTTTTCGTTGCAAAAGGGCGAAGTTCATGCCTTGATGGGCGAGAACGGTGCTGGTAAATCCACCCTTATGAAAATACTTTCCGGTGCTTACAAACGCGACAGTGGAAATATTTACATTAATGGTGAACGGGTCGAGATACTGAACCCGAAGCATTCCCAAATGCTTGGCATCGCGATTATCTATCAGGAGCTGAATCTGATCAAGCGCGTTACTGTAGCGGAAAATATTTTCTTAGGGAGATACCCCCAAAAAGCAGGGGTCATTCAGTGGAAGCAGATGTTTGCTGACGCCCAGGCACTGTTTGACAGCTTTGATATTGACTTGGACGCAAGTGCCGGACTGAGCAGCCTCAGCCTTGCGCAGCAGCAGCTGGTGGAGATCATCAAGGCTGTAAGCATCGACGCAAAGGTGGTCATTATGGACGAGCCCACCTCCTCCTTGACAACAAGAGAAACAGAGGTGCTCTTCCGGATTATTGAGGCGCTGAAGGCCCGGGGAATCGCGGTGGTATTTATCACCCACAGACTCGATGAGGTCTTTACGATCTGCGACCGTATCTCTGTTTTGCGGGACGGCTGCTACATCGGAACACGCAACATCAAAGACATCACCAAATCGGAAATGATCGCCATGATGATCGGCCGGGAGCTGAACCAGCAATATCCGGCCCACACCGCAACCATCGGTGAAGAGGTCCTCCGGGTCGAAAACCTGAGCGACGGTCATAAGTATGTGAAGGGCGTGTCCTTTCAAGCCAGGGCTGGAGAAATACTGGGCTTTGCCGGCCTGGTAGGTGCCGGACGGACGGAAACAATGCGTCTGATTTTCGGAGTAGATAAAAAATCCGGCGGAAAGATCTTCATTGACGGCAAGGAGGTCCAAATCAAGTCTCCGGTTGATGCCATCGCCAACGGAATTGGCTTTGTAACGGAAAACAGAAAGGAAGAAGGCCTGCTGCTGAATCAGTCTGTTCAGGTAAACAATTCGTTGGTTGCCTACAAGCGGATCCTGCGGATGAATTTCTGCTTTGATTTCAAACGGGAACGCCAATTTGCGGAGGAATACATTCAGGCTCTGCGGATCGCGACACCCTCCCCCAGGCAGAAGGTCATGTATCTGAGCGGCGGCAATCAGCAAAAGGTCGTTCTTTCCAAATGGCTGATGAACGACCCCAGGATCATTATTTTTGATGAGCCCACAAGAGGCATCGACGTTGGCGCCAAACGTGAGATCTATGAGATCATCAATGAATTGGCAACCAAGGGAAATGTGATCATCGTTGTCTCCTCCGATTTGGAAGAGATCATGGGTATCAGTGACAGAATTCTTGTTATGCATGAAGGCGTGATCTCTGGAGAGGTTCAGAGAGAGGACTTCTCTCAGCATCTGATCACAGAGTACGCGGTAGGAGGAAGATAAAGTGAAAACCAAAAATCCTGAGAGATTGGGCGTATTAAACCGCTCTGTCAATGTTATTAGCAACATGGGCGCATGGCTCTTGATCCTCGTTGTCGGCATCATTCTTTCTCTGACAACAGATACCTTCCTGACCTGGGATAATCTGATCAATGTCTTGAGACAGACCTGCGTTGTATCCCTGGTGGCCCTGGGTGCCTCCTTTGTTGTACTGGGCGGAGAAATCGACCTGAGTACCGGTATGGCTTCTACCTTTGCGGGCTGTAATGCGGCCCTGATGGTCACGCAGCTGGGCCTTCCCACTCCTGTTGCCATCCTGATCGCTGTAGCCATCGGATGCGTTGTCGGAACCCTTACCGGCTGCGTCGTTACATATCTGAAGATCCCCGCCTTTATCGGCAGCTTGGGCATTCAGTATGTGATCCAGGGTGCACTGCTGATCGTCACCAAGAGTATGCCCATTATCGGCCTGCCTGAGGACTTCCTGTTCCTTGGCCGCGGATACCTGTGGGGTGTCGTTCCGGTTCCTGTTATCATCATGCTGCTGTTCTTTGCGGTAGGTGCCTTCGTGCTGAAGTACACCGCCTTTGGACGAAGCGTCATCAGCGTCGGCGAGAATCCGGAAGCCGCAAAGCTTTCCGGTCTGAATGTCCAGCGTACAAAGGTCCTGATTTTCACCATCTGCGGTTTCTGCGCCGCCTGTGCAGGCATTGTTCAGGCTGCACGGATGTCCTCCGGTCAGCCCAGCTCCGGTGGTGACCTGTCGCTGCAGGCTCTGGCCGCTGTATACATCGGCGGAACATTCAAGGGCAGCATGATGAACACGCTTGCCGGTGCTCTGGCATGGGGCTTTGTGAACAACGGTCTGAATCTGTTGAAGGTCAGCGCCTATTGGCAGAAGGTGGCCCTGGGCTTCATCATTGTCGTAGCTGTTCTGTTTGACATCATCCGCGCCAGACTGGCCGCGAAGCAGAAGTAACATGGATCATACCGCCCTGATTAAAAGCGGTTTATTAAAAATCATATGGAGGTAACGTCATGAAAGCGAAAGGTGTATTTGTCGAAGAATATATGAAGCTGGCCCTCATGGACTATGATGTTCCGGAGGTGTCTCACGGAATGGTTCGGGTCAAGGCCAAGTCCTGCGGCGTGTGCTGCTGGGATTCCTGGCTGTACCGTGGTGTGAATGCCCCCGGTCCCTATCCCTATGTGATCGGACACGAAGGTGTCGGCATCGTTGAGGAAATCGGTGAAGGCGTCACCACCTTCAAGCCCGGCGATAAGGTGTTCTGTGCGGCCGGTGGAAACGAAATGATGTGTGAGTATTTTACCGTTCCGGAAGACTGCCTGGTAAAGCTGCCCGATGACACCGAAGATTGGGCTGGCGCAGTCATTGAACCGACCTGCTGCGTTGTAAATCTGCTGCATAAAACCGCCATCGCCCCCGGCGACCATGTGGTCCTGGTTGGCGCAGGCTATATGGGACTTCTGACGCTGATGGGCATCATGCGTTCCACGCCCGCCGGTCGGGTCACTGTCTTTGAGCTCCGTCAGGACCGCCGTGAAATGGCGAAGGCCTATGGCCCTGCAGAGGTGTTGGACCCGGAGAGCGAAGAGGGCAAGCGGGTGATCGAAGAGATCAAGGCCAAAGGCGGCGCGGATGTCTGCATCGACTTTGGCGCCAGCGAATCCGGCTTCCTGCTGGCAGACTCCATGACCAAGGAGGCAGGCAAACTGACCATCGGCAGCTTCCACCGCGGCCCCGTGACCTTCGACGGGACCAAATGGCACCTGGGCGGTCTGACGGTGCTGAACCTCTCCCCCATGAGCAATGCCCACTACCGTGAGATGATCCCGAGAACCTATGAGCTGGTGAAGCGGGGGATCTATGAGCCCCAGAAGCTCATGACCCATACCGCCTACTACAAGGATATGGACGCCATGGAAAACCTCTTCCAGAGAGCTGTTGATAAGAAGGACGGCTATATGAAGGGTGCGGTCCTGTTCGATTGACCGATAGATAAAGATCAAGCAGGATGACTGCTTTATGCGGTTATCCTGCTTGGCGACATCCCAGAAAAAGGAGTGAACAATATGACAGGGTTTCCCAGAACCAATGTTGGCGGCGTATCCGTTTCCAAAATGATCATTGGCTGCAATTGGATCACAGGCTACAGCCACCGCGGGCCTGCCAGCGACCATATGATCGCCGAGGCAAATAAAAACATTGAGCACGCCACCGGAATATTTACCGCTTTTTTGAAACACGACATTGACACGGTCTTGGGCCTTTTCGGAGAAGACAAGGGCCTTGAAAAGGTAGTCAAGCTCGCCGAGGACCGTACCGGCAAGAAAATGATCATTATGGATGAGCCCATCCTGAACATGGAAAATACGCCCATGGCACGTCATGAGGCGGAGCTGGCGATCAAACGCTGCGCCGAGAGAGGGGCGACTTTCTGCCTGCCGCTTCATTCCTGCACAGAACAGCTTGTGAATAAGAATACCCAGACGCTGGACCGTTTGCCGGATTATCTGTCCATGATCCGTGATGCTGGGCTGATCCCCGGGCTCTCCTCTCATATGCCTGAGGTCATTCAATATACGGATAAGAATAACTACGACGTAGAAACCTATATCCAGATTTACAACTGCATGGGATTTCTGATGCAGGTAGAAATCGAAAGCATCGCAAAAATCATCCAAAACGCCAAAAAGCCCGTTCTGACCATCAAGCCCTGTGCGGCAGGACGTACCACACCGTTTGTGGGGCTGAATTTTGTACTCAATACCATTCGGCAGCAGGATATGGTATGTATTGGCTGCCATACCCCCGAAGAGGTCGAAGAGGACGTGGAGTATGCCCTGGCAGCTATGGAGCGCAGAGCGCCCCGAATCGCCAGCAGATGCAGCCCCCTCCAGACAGATGTGGTCAGCGGCGTCATTCAGAGCCAAAAGTAACACGGCAGGAGGTACTGACCCTTTATGCGAATATCCCTGAAGGATCGCCCAGTGTTCCTGAAAATCCTGATGACACTGGTGGCGAATTTGGTGATTGGATTTGCCATGGGACTGATGCACACCATGAATGTTGGAGCGGACCCCATCACTGTGCTTATTGGCGGCCTGGCCCGGTTCTGCTCTATCTCGGAAGGAATGGCGGCAACGATTTTGAATGGGTGCTTTTTCCTGTTCGTATTCCTGTTGAACCGGGATGACATTCGGTGCGCCACGGTCATTTCCATTTTCACCTTGGGCACCTTTATGGATCTGGCCCTGTTTTGCATTCATAAATTCATCCCGCAGGATCTTTCCTACTGGGTCTGCGTGGTGATTTCCGCAGTTTCCTCCGCTGCCATGGGGGCATCCATCGGCTTTTACCTTTTCCTACAAATAGGCGCCTCCCCCACGGACGGCGTGATGAGATGGGTCCACAAAACCTTCCGACTTCCGTATCGATACTGTACCTGGAGCTTTTACGGCGTCGCCATGATCGTTGGCTATCTGCTGGGAGGCAAGGTCGGGATCGGTACGATCCTTTCTCTGTATTTTGTCGGCAAAAGCTGCGATGCCATGAACGCGCTGCTGACTGGAATCGACAAGCCCGAAGCAAAGCCGATACCCACGACGGTCCAAAAATAAAAAAGTCCTTAAAAACAGCAGAATGCAAAGGGCCCATTGCAAAATGAGCCCCAAAGGAAAAACCACATCGCCATCCCGAAAAAATGGGGCGGAGGGTTTTGATTTTGTTATTGATGCCCTCCATTTTGCCCGAGGAGATCGGCAGCGAGGCATGGGCGATAATTCCTTCGAAGTGCGAATCCAGCAGCTTGGCGAACCAACGGAAGTGGCTGTTATCCGTGGCGTTACAGGTATCAATGATTGCGGTTATCTTCTCAGCCATACGAATTTCGCAATCACATTTGTAGGCATCGATCAGCATTTCCTTGACCAGGTCCGCGGTAAACAGCAGACGGTTAGACCTCAGCAGCACCTCATATCGCTCCTGATTACCGCCCTTCGGGGCCACGGAGTGAACCGGGAACAGCGTACCGGCAGAACGTACGATCATCAAGTACCGCTCATAGTTTGTCTGATTAACAGCTTGCAACACCGCTTCGTGAAGCTATTTGAAAGAATCTTCCTCAATTTCTATCTTGAATTCTCTTGTTTCAAAATCACGTCCTGACAGCAAGCTAACAAGGTCTGCCAGACGGCCACGCTTAAATTTATAGGTAAATGCTCACGCAGAATATCGTTGTAGGTTGTCTTATATATGGGATTGCTTTTGGTTGCTGCCCACTTGATTGCGCCAAACTCCGGCAAGGCTGCAAATGCAGTATCGTTATTTTTAATATCCTTCAAGTCTTCAGGAGATTCAAGTAAGTGGCAGAAATAGTCGATTGTCTTTCGGGTAATGTTACCGCCATAGGTTTCATTAGACGAAATCTTTGACATGGCAAAGTCTGCCTGAGAAAGCACAACACCCTTAGAGTTGATACGAATGAAAAATTCCGTGACACTGTCGATATCCAGGTCTTCTGCCAGAGTAATGACACCCAGTATAATTATTAACGCTGTAACGTGCCATACATTGTCCCTCACTTCAATCTATATCTCTTACCCGCGCCTCTGCCGATGATCTCAATCAATCCATTCTCGTTCATCTGACGGGAAAGCAGATAGGCTCTCGTCTTTTTGACGTTCAGCAGTTCCTGCAGATCTTCGTCGGTCATTTCGCCGTACTCTGCCAGATACTCCATCACAGTTTTCATCTGGGGTGTGATGGCTGCAGTGGCTTTTCCGGTTGTCGCCGGTGCATCTTCGCTTGCAGCACTGGCAGCATTCATATTCGGCAGTACGATTTTGAAAGCATTGGCCGTTGCCTCGATAGTGGGCTGTACAGGACTGTTTTCGTACAGCTTGAAAATACGTCGAATACCTGTACCGTAACTTTCAATCAGACGCAGACGGTGAAATATCTCTGCCAGTTTCTTGTTCCTTGGCTGAGAAACGCCGATGCGAATATCCTCAGTAGAAAGGCCAGGGAGAAGTCCGCCAAGCGAAATAAACTCCATCTTTCTGTCATTCACATTGATGATGATGCTGCCGCTGAATCCGTAATCACGATGCACAAGAGCGTTGAGCAGAGCTTCACGAATCGCTTCTTCGGGGTAATCCTGCTTATCCGTGCGAACAACTCCTTTGATCGTGGAAACAGTCTTGTTGCACAGAGCAAGATAGTTTATCGCATCATCAAGCTGCTTGAACACGGAACCTCCGAACTCCTTGCTGTCACGAAACTCTGTGCAGAATTCATCTTTGAACACGGCAACTTTGATCGTGTGATGGCATTGGTCTGAAAGCAGCAGAGCGAGGTTGGTGTAAATATCGTTCTGCGTGATGCCAAGCGCACGATATTTCTCGACGGAAAACTCCACACCGTAGCGCTGGAATGCAGTTTTGGCAGCATCAAAGGTCAATTTCTGTTCCAAACTGCGGGAATCTTCGTAGGTATCTCCGTCTGATTCTTTTATCATCTGGCGAATCTGTTCGGGGGAAGCCTGCACACTGGACGCACCTTGGCGAACATAAACGCCGGTAGGCTTCATACCCTTGGATTTCAGATAGTAGGGCTTATAGCTGCCTTCGCCGACTTCAATCCGAATTACCTTATTATCCTGGAGGACATACCGCACGAACATGGTCACATCCGGTGCGATTGCATCACGGATGCCGTTGGTCAGACGGGTATAGGTTTCATCCACATTGTCAATGCCAATCAGATTGCCCTTATCATCAATACCTAGATAGATCACGCCGCCGTCCGTATTTGCAAATGCGATGACCTCCTTATAAATGTCATCGATCATCTGAGATTTATATTCAATGCGCTCGCTTTCATATTGCATATACAGCACCTCCATTGTTGCTTGATTATATTATACTCATATTTTCATGTTTTTCAATAACTTAAAGTGAAAATTCACTTTTCTTTCACCTCATGGTGTGAAAAATCACTCCTCTTCCGTTCAATGGAGGCCATCTCAAAAAATCTACTGTTTTTCCATTCTCCCCCACCTTTTCCGCAAAAAGCCACGCATTATCCCTCCATTTCCGCACAACCTATCCCTGCGGACAAAACCGCGAAAGAAACGGAAAAGGAGAGATTTACGATGTCTAGTAAGAACACCAACGAGCTGAACGTTCCTCAGGCCCGGGAGGCGATGGACAAGTTCAAGATGCAGGCTGCCCAGGAGATGGGCGTTAACCTGAAGCAGGGCTACAACGGCGACCTCACCTCCCGCGAGGCCGGCTCTGTGGGCGGACAGATGGTCAAGAAAATGATCGAGGCCTACGAAAGCGGCATGCAGTAACCAAGGGGCATCGGGATTTCAAGCGGTAACGGCTCCGTTCACCGAATAAATTCCAAAATATGTCCGGGAAACCGGGAGAAACTGGCGCGGTCAGCTTCTCCCGGTTCCTTGCATTTCTTTTCGGGGTGTGGTATGATAAAAGAAAAATGAAACGGAGCGAACCTACATGATACGAGCCATTTCCTTTGAAGATGGCAAAAAAATTCTGGATACCGTCCCCGGTGCCGTACTGCTGGATGTACGGACAGAGGATGAATACGCCGTAGAGCACGCCGCGGGGGCGAAGCTTTTGCCCCTGGACGACATTGAGGACGCGGACCTTCCCGCTCTTCTCCCCCAACAGGATGCCCCTATTTTGATCTATTGCCGCACCGGTCGCCGTTCCGCCCTGGCCGCGGCCCAGCTGATGGACCGTGGCTACGAAAACCTCTATGACCTGGGCGGCCTCAACGGCTGGCCCTACGGAATGGAATACGGGCTGCTGTAAAAAGCCGACAAACCCGGCGGGAATTCCCGCCGGGTCTGCCTGTATTTGAGGAGGAGAGGTAGCTTATTTGATTTCGGAGATTTTGACCTTCCGGTCCTCCCGCAGGGACAGCGTTGCCGCGTCCGCGGTGGCAATGGCATCCCGCGCCGCCTTGCCGTTGAGCAGATTCTTGAATTCCTCCGTAACCGGCTCACCATGCATGATGCCGTTGAAGAATTTCATTTCTTCTTCCATAATTCCATGGAGCCACAGCGGAGGCTTTTTCCCCGGTTTTCCGTACAGTACCGCACCGTCCATTTCCATCTTGGTATTGTAGGTCAGCGTCCGGTCATCGTCCTCTTCCTTCGTTCTGTGCAGGAGATAATGTTCCTCACCCTGGGGTGTCCGGACCGTCATGCCCGTATCCTTCATGTCCAGACGGATCGCACCTTCCGTGCCCTGAATCAGCAAATAGTGTTCGCTCCAGCGGAACGCAGACCCATATTCAACCACAGCAAAAGTATTATTGCCAAACTGCAGATTCAGGAAGAGCATATCATCCTCATCACCGAAATGCTCTCCTTTGTGGGCAACATTGCCACCGGTCATAGTAACCTCCGTAGCCGGGCCCATAATAAACTGAATGCAGTCCAGCTCGTGAATGTGGTGGTACAGGTGTCCTCCGGATTTTGCCCGGATTTTCTTCCAGCTCACACTCGGCTGAACCTGTTCCCAGCCGTTTCTTGCGGAATGGCAATACAGGACTTTACCAATTTTCCCTTCGTTAATCAACTTTTTTGCATGCCGCACGCCGTTGAAGAAATTCATCACGTGGCCAGCCATAAATACCACGCCTGCCTCTTCACAGGCACGGACCATCTCGTCGCAGTCCGCATAGCTTAATGCAATCGGCTTCTCGCAGAATACATTTTTTCCATGACGTGCCGCAGCCAGCACAGGTTCTTTGTGAAGGTAATTCGGAGTTGCCACAATAACGGCTTCAACATCCGGTCTTGCGCACAGCACATCCAGGTCCGTCTCCACATCGCAGTTCAATTCTTTTGCAATTGTTTCTCCGTTTTCCGGGTCCAGAACCGCTACCAGTTTTGCGCCTTCAATTGTTTCAAGAATACGGCCCAATTCTGCGCCAAAGTACCCCGTGCCCACAATTGCATAACCAATAGATTTCATAGAAACACTCCTTCAATTCCCCCTGCAAAATTCCGCAGGATTCTTTTATCTTTTACTGTTACTTAATAGATCCCTGTGCCAATCCTCCGGCAATTCTCTTTTGTATCAGCATAAAGAACACAACAGACGGAATTACCACCACAGCAGAAGCCGCCATCATGACACCCCAGTCCAATACCTCTTGTCCTTCCAGGGATTTCAGAGCAACAGCAACCGTCATTTTCGAGCTGCTGTTAATCAAAATCAGAGAATACAGGAATTCATTCCAGGCATTGATAAAGGTGTAGATCGCCACCGCCACAATTCCCGGTGCCACTATAGGCACTACAACTTTTACAAACGCCTGCATCTTTGTAGCGCCATCCACTCTGGCCGCTTCCTCTATTTCCATTGGGACAGTCTTAAAGAAACCGACCAACAGCCATACCGCATAAGGCACAGAGAAGGTCATATAAACAATAATCAGACCGATTCGACTGTTCATCAGCCCAGCCTTTCCCATAATCACAGAATACGGGATTGCCAAAAGAATTGCGGGAAACATATACGTCGTAATCAAAACCCGAGTAATCACATTTCCCAGCTTTGGCATAAAGCGCACAATACCGTAGGCACCCAGGCAGGAAATGACAATTGCAATTACAGTTGTCGCACCGGCAACCAGAATACTGTTGAGCACGTTGGTTCCGAAACCCATCTGCAGGAAAACCGTTTTATAGTTCTCAAACGTAATCGTCTGTGGAATCAAAGCCAGCGGATTGGAAACAATCTCTCCTTTGCCTTTTAAGGATGACGACAGAATCCACAGTAGCGGAAACACCGCGATAATCGCCAGAATTGTCAAATAAATATAGCTGATGGCACCGCTGAACCAGCCGCGTTTCAGCCGCTTTCCCTTTTTCATCCGTTGTCCTCCTTTTCCCATTTATTCAGGATTCTGAAATACATGGAGCAGACAATCAGCAAAAATCCAAGAAGAATCACCGTTACCGCGGAAGATTTCCCCAGCTGTTTTAAGCCCCAGCCAATATTGTAGGCATAGATTGGCACTGTCTCAGTTGCGCCGCCCGGGCCGCCGCCAGTAATCAGGTAAATCATATCAAAGCTGTTAAATACCCATATCGTCCGCAGAACGACAAGCAACCCAACAACCGTTTTGATATGCGGAACCGTAATATTCAGGAACGACTGGAAGGAAGAAGCTCCATCAATCTGAGCCGCCTCGTACTGGTCTTTGGGAACCGTCTGCAATGCAGAAACCACATTTACCATGATCAGCGGTGCTCCAAACCAGGTATTGATAAATACAAGTGTCCAAAATGCAGAATTTCCACTGGTTAGAAACTGTGGAAGCGTTTGACAGATTCCCAGTTTCACCAGCAAATGCGGCAGGAAGCCGGACACTCCGTTCAATATCCATTTCCACGACAATGCGATAACAATGGAAGGAAATGCCCAAGGCACAATCAGCATTGTTCTGTATAATCCCTTTGCCTTTTTAATTCTTTCCAAAGCCATCGCAGCAGAGAAGCCTACAATTAGCTGGCAAAGCAGTGAGGTAACCGTCCACTTAGTATTGGTCAGTAACGAATGCCAGAAATCGGGGTCCGACAAAATAGCCACATAATTCTTTACGCCAACCCACTTCCAGTTTGCTTTAATCAGATGTTTTGACGTAAAGCTATAAAGTATGCTGGAACCCACAGGATATAGGAGCAGCAGTCCAATCACAAGGATTGCCGGAACCACAAACCACACGCCGGAACGCATCACACGCTTTATTCGGTTCGATGTTTTTCCCATGTTTTTCCTCCCTCGTTTGAAAGATACGCTGTGAATCTGTGGTTTCGAAGGGAATGGCGGGGAATCCCCGCCATTCACAAATCACATTGCTTAGCCTACAGATTCAAATAGATCGTTCAGCTGCTTCTCAGCAGATTTTGCGGCTGTCTCAACATCCGTTCCATTGATGATAATATCCTGGAACATTTTTTCAATAACCCGCTGAGAGGTCAGCAAGCCTGCTTCTGCTCTCGGGCCGTATTCCATACCAATAGAGGTACTGCCGGAAAGCATCTGGTTCAAAACCTGGTCTGCATGCTGGAACTTCTGAACAGTCTCGTCCGCCTGGTAAATTGCGCTGTCAGTAACACCCTTCAGGCCGGACATCATGCCTACCGGCACAGAAAGCAGGAAGTCAACATAGCGGTCTTCCTCATAGAAGAACTTGATAAATTCCTCACAGATTTCGGGGTGCTTCGAGTTTTTCCAAATAACAAGCGGAGTGGTATTGGTCTCACAGCCAACCTCTGGATCACCACTATTCACCCGAGGAATCGGTGCACAGTCAATCTGGTCCATCAGGTCCGGTCTATTTGCCGCAACACCGCTGATATGGAATCCAGTGTTAAAGTCAAAGCAGAGTTTTCCCTGATAGTACAGCGTTGCTTCATCAAGCGTATTGTAGTTCATCGCGTCCGCGGGAGAACAGTCTTTAAAGACCTTCACCCAATAGTTGATGCCATCAATAGCGGTGGGGCTTGTCAGGTTTGCCTTTCCGTCTTCCGTAATCAGCGTCTCGCCCGCACTGCGCACATACAGATGCAGCCAGCGGGTCGCAAGCATGTCGTTAGTGCCCATGGGCATTGCCGCACCATATGCTTCACCGTTTTCGCCCTCGGTAATCGTCTTTGCCGCCTGATACATCTCTTCCCAGGTTGTGGGAACATCCAGGTTGTATTTTTCCAGCAAATCCTTGCGATACCACATTGCTTCCGTATTCATGTAAAGAGGAACACCGTAGCAGTTTCCGTCAGAGGCCGTCATTTCCCGCAGCGCATTGGGAAGGAATCTGTCTCGGCCAATGCTGTCAATCAGGTTATCAACCGGCATGACCGCATCCGCGTCAATCATCTCAACCAGCTGAGAAGCAACAGTACTGCTGATATCCGGCACATTTCCGGATGCAAGGCCCGTCGTCCACTTGGTGTAAAAGTCCGCCCAAGAGAATGTCTCAATATTAATCTTTACTTTCGGATGCAGCTCCATAAATGCGTCTGCTGCAGCCTGAATCTTTTCCAGCCGCGGGCCCTGCGTAAAGGAATGCCAGAACGTAATCTCGCCTTCCAGCTCCTGCGCCTCGGTCTCGGCGGGCTTGTTCTCGCCGGTGGTGGCAGCAGCGGCGGCGGTGGTCGCGGCGGGAGTTTCCGTTTTTGCACCGCAGCCCGCAAAGACGGACAGGCACAGAACCAGCGCCAGCGCCAGAGATATCATCTTTTTCATATTTTTTCCTCCTGTTTTTGTTATTTTTTCTCCTTGAAGGTCTTCCCTTCCTTGTGTCTATATTTTACGAAATCCGTTCACTTCCTGCAACATACTATCATTTCAAAACTATAACGATTCGGTCAATTGCTAAGCGTTCAATTTCATTATGCACAAAATTGCGATACATTTTTTGTTCATATTCACAAAAAGCCCTATGCCTCCCGGGCCCCTTTTCGGTATTCCTGGGGGCTGATGCCGTAAACATCCCGAAAGGTTTTTGTAAAATAGCTGGGGGATTCATAGCCCAGCTGATAGCCAATCTCGGAAATGGAGGTATTGGTGGTGGTGAGCAGATGGGCGGCATAGAGCATTTTGGTGTCCTTGCTGAATTCATAGATGCTTTTGCCCATATTGGCCTTAAACAGCCTTCGCAGCGTGCTCTCGCTGACATCGCACATCCGGCACATCTCCTCCCGGCTCAGATTGGCCTCCGGGTGCAGGGTGATGTAGTCCACCAGCACCTGGACCCTGGGGTCCGTTTTCCTGTGGGAGGCCATGGCCCGGTGGCGAATCCGCTTCATATCCGCCATGGATTCCATCAGCTCCCGTTCCGCCTCTACGGTTTCCTGGGGCTCTTCCACCGTGGAGGACACCTTGGCAATGGCCGCCACAATTAAATTAAGATACCCCCTGGTCTCCAGCCGCTTGTATTTGGTCCGGGAAATGGCCGCCCGATAGGTGCTTTCAAACAGCTGCTCCATGTTTTCGTCCCCGGCAAAATGATAGATCTGGTGTACGTTCCACAGCCGGTTCAGCATGTCCTCGTCCTGGAGCTGCACCGAGTCGATGAACCGGATGCTGATAAACGTAACCTCCTCCAGCGCGGCGCAGTACAGATGGGTCCCCTGGGGAATATAGAATACGTCCCCCTTGCGGACGGGATAGCTCTGGTCATTGACCATAAAAATAGCAGAGCCGGAGCAGATATAGCGCAGCATACAGTAGGGCACCTGGTTTGCGTCGTTAATCCATTCCTTCGGGAAAAAATATTTGTCCGCATACAAAAAAGTAGGGGAATAATTGGAATAAATCGGTTTCATCGTCGCTTTCTCCTTCCGCGCCATGACTTTCTCTTTCTATAGTATTATCTTATCATTTTCTTTTCTCTTTTCAATTATTCGTTTCATTTTTAGTCGATGCGTTATAGAAATTGTCATATTCTGTATTCTCCGCGCAAAAAAGCAGCCGGCAGAAGGTGCCCCTTTGCGGGGTGCCTCCTGTCGGCCCTCTTTTATTCTATATCCATATGCACGTGCGTCCCGTCAATGGCATAGGCGTATCTTACCTCCTTCTGCTGCCGTACCAGCGCCAGCGTTCGTTCCGCCGTCCAGCCCCGGACGGAAAAATCCATAGCCTTGCCCGCCAAATGCCGGGAATTTGCCACGCCGCCCACTTCGGCGTTGTGGGCTCTGCACCGGACGGTGGAGCTGGGAATCATGGCCGCCCCCGCCTGCTGCCGCACCCGGTCCGCCAGGCGCATCAGCTTCTCGTCCGGCTCCACGGGAAATCCCCCGCATCTTCCGCAGGAGCAGGCAATGTAGGGCTCGTTTCTGGAAAAATAGCGGATGTCCTTCCAGAAGTCCCCGGTACCGTTTTCCGCCTTTGGCTCCGTCCTCGTATACATCCTCCCCTGGGCCACCGCGTCCAAAAGCCTTTCCTGGGTTTTGCTTCCGGCAATCCCGTCCTCCCGCAGCCCCTCCCGGGCCTGGAACAGGCGGACGGCGCTCTGAGTTTTTTCCCCGTCGATGCCGTCAGGTGCCCCCGGGTCATAGCCCAAAAAGCTCAACAGCAGCTGTACCTGCCGGATTGTCACAGGCGTTCACCCCCATACTGCTCCGCCACCAGGGTCATAAGCGCCGTGTATTCCTCCTCCGTCAGCCTATCCACCGCGAAGAAGACATCCAGCTTCCGCCGGGCCGTCTCTCCGTCCCGGTAGAACTTTCTTTCAATCAGTGTTTTCATGCTCTGCGCCATCCGCATTTCCTCCCATTTCCTTCAAATCCATTTCATAGACCTCTTCCACCATCTGTGCCAGGGTTTCCAGCAGCTCCCCGTTCTGAGCCAGGAGCTCCGGGTACTGCGCCCGCTCATATTCCCCCTGGATTTTATCCAGGGTCTGCCAGTCGATCCAGGGGGAGACCATCTCCCCCGTAAATTCCGCGCCGTCCTCCCGCACCCAGATTTCGCCCGCCGGAACCAGCCGGTAGCCCTCAATATAGGCTTTTGTCTTGCCGTCAAAAAACGTGGTCTCCACCGCCCGCAGCCCCTCCCCGGGGGACACATGGCACCGGAAATCCGAATCAATATAAAGAATCATCCCTTCACCTCATTCCAGCCAGACTCTGGACAGATTGCCGCCGGAGCCGCCCTCCGAGGACGTGTAGACATTGATATAGCAGTTTCCGGTGACCTTGGAAATATCCACGCTTCCGTCGTTCTTCGTCCCATCCCCCGAAATTCTTACCAGCCAGTTGGCGCTGGACATCCAGGCCTGTTTGTTGCCCAGACCGAAGGAATAGCTTCCCCACAGGCTCCCCGTAAAGCAGAGTCTGTTCCAGTTCGTAACGTTAATCAGCTTCTTCGTATACACATACGCCGTCACATTGGTAAAGCTCCAGGTGATATTGGTCAGGAAGCTTGCCGGGCCGCCGTCACTGGTGGCGGAATCCCAGCCGCCGGTATAGTCCGTATACGGGTCTCCGTTGTAGTACAGCGTCCCGTCCCAATAGCTCAGGGTGATGGCCGCCCGCTGCCCGTCGGCGGTGATGCTCACATTTTTGCTCACCGTACCGGCACCGTTGGTGCAGCTGACCACCCACGTGCCGGTTCTGGGGACGTAAAAGGTATAGCTGCCGCCGGTGTTCGGCGCGGTGTAGCTGGTGCTGCCGTTGGAGCAGGTGCAAGTAGAGCCCGCGGGATAGGTGACGGCGATGTAGGCCGTGAAAAACGCGATGGTTGTAAAATAGTCCGTGGTGATGTCCACCGGAACCGTCACCGTCTGCTCGCTGTTGGCAATGGAAATGTCCCAGCTGCCCTGGTTCAGGTTCTTAAAAATCACGCTTCCGGCAGACCCGGAATTGCCGGTCTTCACCCGTTCCCCCAGTCTGGCGGTGACGCTGGTGTTCGCCGGTGCCGTCACCGTCAGCTTGTTGCCGATGCCGCCGCCCCGGCCGCCTCCGGCGTTCAGAAAGCCAACCATGGTAGCATTCCTCCCTTCATCGGTTTACCTCCAGCAAAATAGGAATCTCCCGCTGGGGCCGCTCCTCCAGACAGACAAGCTTCAGCGCCCCGTTCAGGGCCTGGGCCTGGCTGATACAGTCCCAGGCATCCTTCTGGGCAATGGCCGTGGGCCCATCGTCGGCGTAGACCGGGGCCACATGGGGCGTGTCCGTTTCCAGCAGCCCCGGCACGGCCACCTGCTGAGCATAGGGGCCGCTGCCCGTCCAGGAAACCGGCACAGAGGCCCGCAGAACCAGCCTCCGGCTGTCCACATAGCCCTTGGTTGCCCCGTCCCCGCTTTCCCTGGGAAATGCCAGATTGGTGATGCCGAAGCCGCCCATGCTGAGCGCCCCCGCCATGGTGTCCCCCGCCCGGTTGACGGCGTTCAGGGCCCCGGGGCTCAGCGTCAGTCCGCCGTCCTCCTCCGGGAATACCCCGTTGATGCTGCGCACCACATGCTCTCCCACATCTCCCTTCGGGCCCTGGGGGCCGGGGTCGCCCTTCTCGCCCTTTTCGCCCTGAATGGCGGGCAGAGGAATCATCTCCCCGTCCAGCCCCCGGACCCGCAGGACCGGGGGACTTTTGCTCACGTCCAGCTGCACCCGGTAGCCTTCCGGCATCTCCCCGGAGCCCACATACACCTCGCTGTGCCGCAGGAAGGCCCGCTCCTCTCCGCCCCGGAAGCGTACCGTTAAAAGCACGCCGTCCGTCAGCTCCTCCAGCTTGAGGCCCGTGTCCGCGATGGCCTCCAGCAGCTGGTCATACAGGCTGGGGGTCGGGTCCTCCGGCGCGCCCCAGCGGGAGCGGATGCCCTCTCGCAGAGCCACCCGCGCCGGGGTGGTGGTTCGGACGTTTCCGGCGAAAGCCCCCACCTCCAGCCGCCGCCCATAGCCAATCACCGGCACGGGGCAGGTGCTTCCCCGGAACAGCACATCCGTTTCCAGATTCTCCGTCTGAAACCGGGCGGTTTTCAAATCCAGGTCGTCCCATTCCTCGTCAAAATCAAAGCGCACCGTATAGTCGCCGCTTCCGCAGACGTAAACCGTGCTGTTTTCCTGCTGTGCTATCTTATTCCGCACCGCAATTTGAATTTCCGGCACTTTCCATCCTCCTTTTCCGGGTTGTCTTTTTCGCCGCGCGCAGCAGATGCCCGGCGGAAAGTATCTTTTTTTCAACCCTTAGTCAGATACTAGCACGCTTTCCCCCATCCGTCAAATTCAGTGCCCCCTACTTTTCCACAGGCAAAAAAATTGCGCCCCCGGCATTTGCCAAGAGCGCAATCATCAATTACATCAATTCCCGAACAGCAAAGCCCTTTCCCGCAAAGAAATCCCGGACCGCCTGGGCGCTCGCCGTGAGTTTTCCCTGCTGGAACCCCGGCTTGCCGCCGCCCCGGCCGGAAAGGGCCCCGTTCATCTCCTTGTTCAGTGCCCGCAGGTCTCCCCCCGGCTGGGCCAGGCAATAGGCAAGCCCTCCGTCGCTTTCGGAAAACCCCGCCGTGATGCCGCCGGTCTTCCCCGCGGCCAGGTCCGTCAAAACCCGCAGCCCATCGGGTGTCAGGTCCTTTGTGAAGAAGGCACAGTCCCCCGCACCGCTCAGCGTTTCCGCCCAAACCCCAAACAGCTGCCGCTCCAGGCTTCCCGCCCGGTTTTTCCAGGCGTTCATGGTCTCCAAAAGCTGCTCTGCCCCCTGGGCCGTCTGGGTCAGCTGGGCGGAGAGCAGGCGGGAAACCTGCCGGTTCTGGTCGAATACGGCGTTCACCAGCCGGAACGCCGCCATCCCCGCCGCCATCTCAATCCGGGTGCCCCCTCTGCAAGGGATTGCGGACAGGAGCTTAATGAGCCCCACTTCTCCCGTGGCCGCCACATGGGTGCCGCAGCAGGCGCAGATATCATACCCCGGAATCTCCACAATCCGCACCGGCCAGGGCAGGGCCTTCTTGGTCCGATAGGGGATCTTTTCAAGCTCCTCAGGCGTGGGCGTGTAAATTTTCAGCGGAATGTTTTTCCACAGCGCCTCGTTGGCCTCCGCCTCGATTTCCGGAAGCTTCCCCGCGGGAATCACAGCGTCAAAATCGATGACAATCCCCGTGTCGTTCATATGGAAGCCCGTATTGTGGCAGCCGTAGATTCTGTGGAGGATGCCGGAGACAATGTGCTCCCCCGTGTGCTGCTGCATCCGCAAAAACCGGGCTTCGTAGTCGATTTTTCCGCGAACCCGGCTGCCCACCGGAATGGGCCCGTCACAGGTATGTACGATCTCCTTCCCCCGCTCCCGGGTGTCCAGAACGTGGATCTCTCCCAGCGTCCCGGTGTCCGCCGCCTGACCGCCGCCCAGAGGATAAAAGGCCGTCCGGTCCAGCACCACCTCCCAAGCCCCCTTCGCCTGGGCGCAGGCAAGGCACACGGCATCAAATTCGGACAGGTGGCCGTCCAAGTAATACAGCTTTTCGGTTTCCATAACATCAACCATTCCTTTGCGTTTTCTTTTTGATAGGATATCATATTTTCCTCTTCATTGCAACGAAGGGATTGTCCCGGCCCCGTAAGGATAATTTTACAAAAAAAAGACTGGTTTTTCCAGGGAAAATGCGCTACAATAGGGCTATTCTAAGGATTGCGAGGTTACCCCTATGCCCTCTGCCTATGCCCATCTGCGCTTTGGCCGGGAAGTGCTTTCCGCCCTTCCGCCCAAATATCGGGCCGCTGCCAAGGCCATGAATCAGCTCTACACCGTCGGTCTCCAGGGACCGGACCCTCTTTTTTTCTATAACCCGCTGGCTTCCAACAGCGTTGCCCACCAGGGGCACGCTCTCCATGCCCAATCCGGTGCCGCCTTTTTTGAGGAAGCTCTGAAGCGCTACCGCCAGGCCCCCTCCGATGGTGGGCTGGCCTATCTCTTCGGCATTCTTGCCCACTACTGCCTGGACAAAACCTGCCACCCCATGATCAATACCGTCACGGAGGCGGAAAACCTGGACCACATGGAGCTGGAAACGGAATTTGACCGCTTCCTCCTGCAACAGGACGGCCTTCTGCCGCCCCACCGCCAGCCGGTCTACAAATACCTGGCCCTGACAAGAGGCGAGCGGGCCACCGCCGCGGCCCTTTATCCGGATCTGCGCCCGGGGGCCTTTGGCTGGTGCCTGCGAAACATGTCCAATGTGTACCGTCTGGCCGCCTCCCGGAACCGCAAATTCTCCCGGGCCATTTTGGGCCTGGGCGGCAAAAAGGGCCTGGCCTTCCTCATGACCGCGGGCCCCAACCCCCAATATGCCCATTTGGATGCCCCCATGCTGGCCCTTTACGAGGAGGCCGCAGCCGCCTTCCCCGCTATGGCCCAGGCACTGGCCGCCGCCATTGAAAACGAGACCCCCTTCGGCGAGGAATTCACCCCCGCCTTCGGCTAGAAAGGACGCGCCTATGAAATCAAAGTTCCGCCTTACCCCCCTGGAGAGAAACTGGGTTCTCTACGATGTGGGCAACTCCGCCTTTATCCTGCTGGTATCCACCCTGATTCCCATTTACTTCAATTCCCTGTCCACCTCCGGCGGCCTGGACGAAAGCCAGTACCTGGCCTTCTGGGGCTACGCCGGTTCCGTCTCCACCCTGCTGGTTGCCATTATCGGCCCCATCTGCGGCACGCTGGCGGACCAGAGCGGCTTTAAAAAGAAGCTGTTTTTGGTCTCCGTGCTGGTGGGGGTCCTGGGCTGTGCCGTCCTCGGTGCCGCCGGAAGCTGGCTGACCTTTCTGGTTGTCTACGTACTGGCAAAGGTGGGCTACTCCTCCAGCCTGGTATTCTACGATGCCATGCTTCCGGAAATCACCCGGGAGGACCGGATGGACAATGTCTCCTCCATGGGCTATGCCTTTGGCTATATCGGCTCCGTGATTCCCTTTGTCCTGTGCCTGCTGCTGGTTCTTTTCGGCGATACGCTGGGTCTTTCCGCCTCGACAGCCATGGTCCTGTCTTTCCTGCTGGTCGCCCTGTGGTGGCTGGGCTGCACCCTGCCCCTTTTGAAAACCTATCGCCAGAGCGCCTGCGTAGAGCGGAGCGCCCACCCCATCCGGGATACCTTCCGGCAGCTGGGGCAGACCTTCCGGGAAGCCAGCCATGAAAAGCATATTTTCCTCTACCTGCTATCCTTCTTCTTTTTCATCGACGGCGTGTATACCATCATCGATATGGCAACCGCCTACGGCACCGCCCTGGGCCTTGACAGCACCGGGCTTCTGCTTGCCCTGCTGGTCACCCAGATTGTGGCCTTCCCCTGCGCGATTGTCTTTGGCCGCCTGTCCGCCACCGCGGATACCGGCAAGCTCATCAAGCTCTGCATCCTCGCCTATACCGGCATCACCGTCTTTGCCATGTTCCTGAAAAGCCAGTGGCAGTTCTGGCTATTGGCCGTGCTCGTGGGCATGTTCCAGGGCGGCATCCAGGCCCTGAGCCGCTCCTATCTGGGCAAAATCATCCCGCCGGAGCGCAGCGGAGAGTACTTTGGCCTCATGGACATCTGCGGCAAGGGCGCGGCCTTCCTGGGCACCACTATGATCGCCGTCATCAGCCAGCTCACCGCCGGTGCCACCGTCCGTGTCTTCGGTCAACAGCTCCAAAACGAGAGCCTTGCCGTCGGAGCGCTGGTGATTCTATTCGCCATTGGCTACGTTTTGTTCCACATGGCGGACAAGCTGAATAAAGCCAGATAAATTTCCACAGGGGCTGTTAGAAAAGCATGTCTTGCGAACCAGTGACATCGGTCACTGGTTCGCAATGGCAGGTTGATTTTTAACAGCCCCCTTTTATTTTCCCATTTGTAAAATTCACAAAAGGGGATTGACATTTCTTAGAAACGTGCTATGATAGGTCCATAACAATTCAACGGTTATTTAATTGTTAAATCAAAATTTGAAAAGGAGATCTCCCCATGAAGAAGACCTACAAGATCGAAGTCGATTGCGCCAACTGCGCCAACAAGATGGAAGATGCCGCCAAGGCGACCGCCGGTGTCAAGGACTGCACCGTGAACTTTATGGCCCTGAAGATGATCGTGGAGTTTGAAGACGGTGCCAACGTGAAGGCCACCATGGAAAACGTCCTGGCCAACTGTAAGAAGGTCGAAGACGACTGCGAGATCTTCATCTGACATATCTCAAAGCAAAGGGCAAAGGCCCAGCGGCATCTGGGCCCTGGCCTTTGCCCTTTGTTTTTTTCATTCGAAAGGAGCTGTAGGAAATGACGAAAAAGCAGAAAAAAGCATTGACCCATATCATTGCCGCGGCGGTGCTGCTGGTGGTTCTGGAGCTGATCCCCACCACCTTCTTTGGCAGTACCTTCGGCTCTTTCGGCCGCTGGGTCCGGCTGGCGCTGTACCTGGTTGCCTACTATATCATCGGCTGGGACATTTTGTGCAAGGCCTGGAAGGGCATCAAAAACCACCAGGTGTTCGACGAATGCTTCCTCATGGCCGTGGCCACCATCGGCGCTCTGGCCCTAGCCATCTATAAGGACGGCTTTGCCATGGAGGGCGACTACGTAGAGGCCATCGGCGTGATGCTCTTCTACCAGATTGGCGAGCTCTTCCAGAGCTACGCCGTGGGCAAGAGCCGCCGGAACATCAGCGAGCTGATGGACATCCGCCCGGACTACGCCAATGTCGAGCATGACGGGGTTCTTGAAAAGGTGGACCCGGACGAGGTGGAAATCGGCACTGTTATCGTAGTCCAGCCCGGTGAAAAGGTTCCCATCGACGGCATTGTAGAGGAGGGCACCTCCTCCCTGAATACCTCCGCCCTCACCGGCGAGAGCGTCCCCCGGGAGGCAAAGCCCGGCGACGAAATCATCAGCGGCTGCATCAACCTCAATGGCGTTCTAAAAATCCGCACCACCAAGGAGTTCGGCGAATCCACCGTCTCCAAGATTCTGGACCTGGTGGAAAACGCCTCCTCCCGGAAATCCAAGTCCGAGGATTTCATCGCCAAGTTCGCCAGGGTCTATACCCCCGTGGTGTGCTACGCGGCCCTGGCCCTGGCAATCCTTCCTCCCGTTGTCAGCCTGCTTCTGGGCAGCCCCGCCCTTTGGGGCCAGTGGATTTATCGTGCCCTGACCTTCCTGGTCATGTCCTGCCCCTGCGCCCTGGTGATCTCCATTCCCCTTACCTTCTTCGCCGGTATCGGCGGAGCCAGCCGGGCCGGTGTCCTGGTCAAGGGCTCCAACTACCTGGAAACCCTGTCCGACGTGACCACCGTGGTCTTCGACAAGACCGGCACCCTGACCCGGGGTGTCTTTGAGGTCACCGCCGTCCACCACAACACCATGGCCGAGGAAAAACTCTTAGAGTACACCGCCCTGGCCGAAAGCGCCTCCTCCCACCCCATCTCCAAGAGCCTGCAAACCGCCTACGGCAAACCCCTGGACCGCAGCCGGGTCAGCAATATCCAGGAGATCAGCGGTGAGGGCATCACCGCCCAGGTGGATGGCCACACCGTTGCCTGCGGCAACCGGAAGCTCATGCAGCGGCTGGGCATGGAATACCACGACTGCCACAAAACCGGCACCATCGTCCATGTGGCCATTGACGGGAGCTACGCCGGCCACATCGTCATCTCCGACCTGCTAAAGCCCACCGCCAAGCCCGCCATGGAGGCTCTTCGCCATGCCGGCATCACCAAAACCGTCATGCTCACCGGCGACATCGATGCCGTAGCCCAGGCCACCGCCAAGGAGCTGGGCATCGATACGGTCTACAGCGAGCTTCTGCCCGGTGACAAGGTCCACAAGGTAGAGGAACTTCTGGAGGAGAAGCACAGAGGCAAGCTGGCCTTCGTTGGCGACGGCATCAACGATGCCCCCGTCCTGTCCCGGGCGGATATCGGCATCGCCATGGGTGCCATGGGCTCCGATGCCGCCATCGAGGCCGCCGACGTGGTCCTCATGGACGACGACCCCGTCCAGATCGCCAAGGCCGTGAAAATCTCCCGAAAGTGCCTGCGCATCGTCCACCAGAACATCGTCTTCGCCATCGGCATCAAAGTCATCTGCCTGATCCTCGGTGCCTTCGGCATCGCCAACATGTGGTTTGCCATCTTCGCCGATGTCGGTGTCATGATCCTCGCCGTCCTCAACGCCATCCGCGCGCTGATGGTGAGGAATCTGTAAAAGCCCCCAAAAAGCCATTGCCCCGCCAGTGACAGCGTTCTCTGCCCATATGGGTCAGAGCACCTGAAATATAGTCTGGCATTGCGAACCAGCTCGCAAACTGGTGTGGCAATCCCCCGGATAGACACAAAATCCCCCGGATTTTCAGACGAAACGGTTTGAAAATCCGGGGGATTGCCATACTTGTGATATTTTTATTTGGTTCTCTTTCGCTGTCAGAAATTGCTCTTAATAGTAGAAATCAGGATATCCCCCGCCACCACCCGGTCTTCCGGGGCGAAGCCCTCGGAAAAATTGTCGGAGTAGAGCACCTGGGCGTTGGGTGGGAATTCGTCGTCTCCCTGCCAGACGAGGATTTGCATCCGGTAGGGGCCGATGAGGTCGAATTGGTAACCCGCGTCCCCGTGGTTCAGGGGGACGGCCCCCATTTTCTCCGCGGCGGCCCGGAAGGCATCCACCCGGGTTCCGAAGGTGAAGGCGGCCCGGGTCAGGACCCGGCCGGTGTAGGGCTTGATGTACATCTCCCCCCAGGGCATTTCCCGGAAGGTCTTCCACTCCCCGCCAAAGGGCACGTGCTTACTCTCCAACAGGTAGCGCAGAAGGAAAGTTCTGGTGGGGATGGGGGGCAGGGTCCCGCCGTCCTGGGCGGTAAATTCGCACCCTGGATAGCTGATGGAAAAACTTCTTCCCAGCAGCGTCACCCGGAACGCCATGCCGTCAAAGGTCACGTCCGGAAGTCTGACCGTAACCTCCTGGGGGTCCAGGGCCTTGTACAGGGCCTCGTAGTGGGCAAAGGGTACTTCTTCCTTGTGGTTTTCAATTTCCAAAATTTATGCCTCCTGAACGCTGTGGGGGAACAGCCGGGAATCGGTGTG